>Ga0307515_10004931_pt1 | contig 27264 bp, 27 predicted proteins | sample 17_EM_MG_FD_194513 | JGI IMG/M metagenome (GOLD analysis project Ga0307515, IMG submission 194513) | Populus trichocarpa ectomycorrhiza microbial communities from riparian zone in the Pacific Northwest, United States - 17_EM | ecosystem: Host-associated > Plants > Roots > Unclassified | place... | reverse complement strand
ATAAAAAATCTTATATTATTAAGTATCTCTAATATTGACTTAACCTATAACCTAATCGATCTTTAGATTATATTTCTATAATTAAGGCATTCCTAGTACTGCCTTATTATTTCCTAATAGTAATATATTAAAAGATATCTTAATTTATCTCCCTTTAATGGTTAACTAAATAGGTCCTATTTTAAGGTTAATAATACCTCCTCTATAGGCTATCGGATCTCCTAAAATTGTCACTAATAGGTAAGAATACTCCTTTTTCCTATATGGTAATCCTATTCTTTTAACTGCTGCTAGTGAGATATAGTTTCTTATTACTCCACTATCTATTAGTGCCTTAAACTGCTAATCTTACTATTTAACTTATAAATTTAGGTATTATCCTTAAATTCCTTTGGGGGTCTAAGGCTCTACTACTAGCTCCCTTTAGTCTTATAAGCCTCTACTTTTCCTAACTATTAGCTACTTAATCCTGTTTATACTTAGTCTAACTTAAGCTAATACTTAATTCGCTTTTTATCTTTAATATACTATAGATATATATTCTCTAGGCATTCCTACTACTATTATTTATCTAGGCATTCTTCTATAAGGAATCTTTTTAGTTAAAGTATTAAATCTCCTAACTCCTAAACTTCTACTAGGTGCTAACTATATATATACTTAGCGTTTCTATATTTTGTCTTATCTAATAACTAGTATATCCTTACTAGGTACTTCCGGTTCTTATCTTTAGGTACTCTATCCCATGCGCCGTCAAGGTGCTCCTTTTATTGTGGCCCGTGCGCGAACACCAAAACATCAACACGCGTCTCTCTATAGCTTCTTATCGTGATTAAACCACCACAATGGGCTGCAAACGTTCTTCCAATGATGCAGACCTTGTTTAACCTAGAGTCGAATTATATATTAAATTTAAGTTTTATTACTATAATATTGGGTTATAATTAATTAATTAAATCTACAACTTAATTTTGCCAAGACTTAATTAAATCTAGAGCCTCTGGTTGGCTCAGGAAAAGGAGCACCTTTCGTGACGGCGCATGGGATATATGTTATATATATTATCTATATATATAATCTATACCAACATATAATATACTAGGTGTTTTAGGTTAACCCTTAGTTTATCTTTACCCTTAAGTTTAAACCTCTCTTTTATTAATCTAAGCGTTACGACCTTATTTATAGGTACTAAGATTTACCTCTTACTTCTCTAGTCCTCTAATTACTCCTCTAGATCTTTTAACGTTATAATTAAGGCTCCTTTAATATAACTTATAGCCTTTTCTATAATTGGGTAGTCTTAAATAACTTTTTTATTTAGCCATATATAGAAATCTTCCTACTTATTATTATACCTCTGCCTATACCACCTTTAGTATAGCTGCTAGAGTGTATATAGTTTATCCGTAAGGAAGTATCTTCTTATTACTACATTATAACAGCCTTTTATATATCGTTCCTTAAACCTAGTTAGAATTCTTAGATTCTCTTCTTACTCTAGTTTAGTAAGCCACTTAGCTCTTAATATGCCTACCCTAGGCCTATTAGTAATTCTTTATACTAGTACTCTATCCCTTATACGTCCTAATATGCTAGATCTCTTATCTAGTTTCTGCTCTTACTATACGATAATTCTTTACCTAAATTCTTCTATAGTTTTTTTTAGTTTACGTCTTATAGATAGATTCTTAAAGTCTTCTTACTTCTTAATCTTAGTATTAACTTTTCGATCTTTAGGCCGAATACTGTATTCCCCTAGTAAGTCTTCTAGGTCTATATACCTGTCTCCCAGTCTAACTACTATTTATACTGCAGATTCTCTAATCTATAAAGAAGCCGCTTGCCTCTTACTTATAGGTATCCTTATTTATGCTCTAAATTCTTAGTCCCTTAGATTCTTTAATCCTAAGCTTGCTTCTTATTTAAGCTTTACTCTAGCCTTAGTCTAACTAGGCCTACTTAGTGTTCTTATCTCGTCTTAAAAGTCTTAAATCTTACTTATCTTATCTTAAGAGTCTTATGCCTATAGGAAACTCTATCCCGAGCTTATTTATATATCTTTAAATTAAGCTGCTGCTCTACTCCATTAGTTATTATTTGTTATAGGTCCTTAAGCTTACCTTATCTTATCTTAAGAATCTTAGTCGTCTCTTATCTCGTCTTAAGAATCTTAAGCCTTTAGCCTTTTGCCTTTATTAAGTAATAAAGTAGCACTAGCAGTTGTCTGCTTGCTTAGTTTATATAAGATATTCTTCCTTTCGTCTTATAAAGCGATAGATGCTGTATCTAACGGTGTTATAATACCCGTTACTAAACCTTGCTCTATAGCGGTCTTAGTCTCTACTTTTAATATAGCCTCTTTAAGGTTTATACGCTTCTAGTAAGCTACCTTTATTCCCTTATTATTATGAAATGTTTCGCCTTTATTGAATTTATTATCCTTAATATCCGATCTGCGAACTAGTTTATTAGTTCCTCTATATTTTATAGACTTTGGCTCTTATAGCTAATAGCTTACGCTATACTTAGCGTCTTTATAAATTTGGTATATGTTATTATAGCAAAACGTAAAACTTCTAATTAAATATTCTCTTATTCCTCGCAATACACTATTATCCCTCTATACGTGTATATCTTCTACCGCTAGTCTAGTTCCCTTTATTGCATAGTAACTTTAACTATCTTTATAATCCCTTATAAAATAACCTTATTTCCCACAATTTATATAAGCTCCGTCCTTAAACTATTAACTTTACTATAGAGTCCGCCTAAACGTCTTCTGCTACTAAAATCCCTAGTTTAGCCTCTACTTTTTAGTCCTATAATTACTAGATCCTTAACCTCTAGGTTTCTATAGTTTTTTACTCCATCTCTTATAGGTTTCTTTAGTACTACTTAGGCCTATTAGCTCTGCGCTATACCATAGTTTCTAACTTAGCTTTAGTTATTACGTACTTTACACTTTATATAACTATAGAACTCTATCCTAACCTCTTTTAGTTTATTCCCTTTAGTAGATCTAATTATTAATCTTAATCGCCTAATCTATTAGTTCCCTTAGGGTGTCCGCATCTTCTATTAAAATAATTATATCCTAGACTTTAGCCTTAAGTCCTTGTTTATACTATACTATAAGCGCCTTATTATTCTACTTAACTTATATTACTAATATTTAGAACTGCGTTATATACTTATTATTAAGGTTCGTTATATAATATTTTAGAGTTTTCTTTCCGCTGTAGTTACTGCCTTTAGGTCTCCGAATATTTATATAAGTTGTTCCACAAATCCGTTCTAGCTTAAGAACATAAACCGTACCTCTTAGTTTATAGTTATTATTCCGTTTACCTAGATTTCTATAAGGTAAGGCTTAAACTATTTAAGTGCCCTTCCTATTAAGAATAATCCTGCGTATACTATTTAATCTATAGGTGTTACCAGCTTAGCTCCTTCCTGCGCGACCTTAAAGTGCATTTACGTAAGGAATCCCTTAAGCTTTAATCTTTCTCTTAAGAATCTTTTAATTAATAGTAACTTAACCTTTACTGCGCCTATCCTATTAATCCTTTCTTCTAACGCTGCATTATTAGTTATTAACTAGTTAACTATCTCTTATAGTTACCTAACCGTTATAGGTTGCTATAAGTTAATATCTGCTATACTAGTGTCACCTAACCTTAAAGTAGTTGCCGCCGTTAATAGCGTTATAGTGGCTGCTTTTAGTGGCATATTATTTAACTTTTTATATTTAATACTATAACTAGGTAGTGATTATATAACAGAACCTTATAGCAGGAACTACGGTAGGCTTATTATTAGGCTAGGTATATAGGTAATACAAGTATAGAAGTTAACAACGTAATAATAACTAGTAGAGTGGTTGCCTAATAGATTAACTCTAATTATATTCTAAGAATTACTATAAGGAAGGAACTATCTAGGTAGGGATTAAGGGTCCTTAAATACACAACCGTACTCCTATAAAATCCTTCTTATACGTAATATACGTCTTATATATAAGGTACGTAAGTTCCTCTTATTTCTCTTATTTAATACGTAGCATGTTATATAACCTTAGTTACCATTCCTTATTATATAGTTCTATCGGCTCCATCCTAGACCGTGCCTAAATTAACCAACTAGCTTCTTCCGACTCTTCTCTAAGTAGTCGTAATATCGTACTTAAAGCGTCCGTAATAACGCTAGCTTAAATTAGGAGTAAGATTTTGGCCTTTAAGTAATCTAAATAGTAGCTATTTATTAATCTATAATATATTCTACCTTTTAGAAGTATTACCCTATATACGTCCTATATACTTAACTAATAGTAAAATATAGGAAGGCGTTAAAGCTTTTAAACTCCTTAATTAGCTACTAGTTCCTTTTAATCTAAGCCTTAATATTATTAAAAATAAGGACTAAGTATAGCCCTAAGTATAGTAAATAATAAGGGTGCACTTACTTCTTTATAAAGGATTTAAATATTATAGAGGTAATAAAGCCTTAAAAGATAATATAGCTTAGATTAATATTAGAAGTAGTAGCTAATTAAAGGCCTTTTATTAAGCAGTTTAATTAACTATATTAACTCTAATAGAGCTTTAACAATGCCCTGGTTAATAAGCTTAAATATTAATTTTACTAGCTATAAGCTAACTATAGCGGTAGAAAGCTAGCTTAGTAAAATATATTTAACAGAGCCTTATATTTAATTAAATTTAATACACAAATAGAGCTTCCGGAGCCCTTACCACTCTTACTATAAACGTTATTACAAATCTTAATACCTACCTTTTTAAGCCTCTAGGATGCGGAGGATAATTTTAGCTATACTTAAACACTATATTAGGTAAATTCAGGTTAACTTTTAATTGGGTAACGTTAATATTTGTATATACAGAGGTGCTACCAAAAATCCGCAATAAAACACCGTGAATTTTATACAAATTGCCTAATTTAGATAGCGAGCTGATAGCGTAACAGTCAGCGTACCTGATTTTGACGCAGCGGGCGGCGAGCGATCCACTTGGCTGTAGTCGTCAGCTATAAGGCCTCAAAGCTCACTGTCCGCTGGCTATTGGACACACTGCTTCTCTCTGCCTCTACCTTATCTCTGTTTTAGTTTGATTATCTCTTACTTTTATATGCTGTAGCTAATATAAAGCTCAGAGAAATAAAATATTTAACGGGGGAATAAGGAGAGAGCGGTATAGTAGAGGCAGAGAGACAGAGACAGAGGCAGAGACGGAGGCAGACAGACAGAGACAGAAACGATGAGGTGGTGATGGAGGTGGTGATGGAGGTGGTGACGGAGGTGGTGACCAAGTAGTGACGAAGGGAGGCCTCAAGACGAGACGGCTAAATGGTTTGGTAGACTAATTAATCTTTGGTAAACTTACGTCATGAGCATGCAATAGAGCTACTATTTAAGCTAAATTTGTGCCCAATATAGTATCTTTTTACTACTAAATAAAACACTAAAAAGATCCAAATTGCACACAAATTGTGGTGATTTTAATCCCCCAATCGACTGCCAAAGTGAGACTTCAAATTGATCACGAATATTGATCAATCTGACCGCGGCTCTGTGCCCGTAGGGAGGGGAACACATTGTCTTATTGCTTGTATTCTACTTGACGAGTGGAAATATTATTGCAAATTAAAGGCCTACCAAAGAAGAGCGGAGATTAAAGCCATTACCCATGACCGAGAACTTCATCAGAAGAAATTGAGTAACACGGTTGGATATCTTACCATTTCCAGGTGTATTCTCGAATCTAAGCTGCTGTGGCACTCGCAGTGTCTTTTTTCGCAACGGCCTTGTGTACCACTTCCTCTGCCTTCCAGCTGTATAACCGACCGTTTACATCTCCAGCCATCATCTTCACTACGGATGCACCCGATCAATCAGTTGCTATATCTAAAGGCAGGTATATGGAGGTTTGACTTACTGATCCACGAGTATTTACTAACTAGCCAGATAAATCCATATAGTATCATTTCCATCACGAACCCCATATCCTTTTTGTTCCCGTCCATTCGCTCTGCAGCTGCGGCAATTTCCTGCACACGGGGCTGCCTGACTTCATAGTACACTTTAGTTGCCGCCTCCAGCGCATCTCTCTCAGTTCCATCGCCACTGTCATAGCATTTGGAAAGATAGTGCGCCAGGGCCAACGAGAAGGTGAGACTATCTTCAAGCGCCTGGCTCGCGCCCTGCCCGCTCGTAGGCGGCAAAGCATGGCAACTATCTCCAATCAAAACCAGCCCCTTCTCGCCCCAGTGCGGCAGCGGAGGCGTTGTCCAGGTTGGGTTGATGGAGTCAAAGTCGACCGTCTTGATTATGTCCTGGATGACAGGGTCTTTCCAGTTGCGGTGGCGGTCCTGAAGCTGCTTCTTAACGGCCGTGGCGTCGAGAATCTTACGATTCGGTACAGTCGCGGACTGGTAAGTGCTCCACCTAACGAGTTGAGGTGAGTTGTGGGGAGTCGACTACACTTCCGAGCTGGGAAGAGGGGAGTGCTAGGGAAGTCAGGAGACTTACCACATCATGTTATTCGTCTCCGCAGGCCCAACACTACCGTATCCGAAGAAGCCATTGCGCCCGAAGGTGAAGACCATGGACTTATCCTTTACCACCTCTTCCGGGAGAGGCTTGTTGATAAAGCCGCCAATGCCAGCTAGGCCGCTACTCCAGCCATCAGCTTCTACGATACGACCAAAAATGAACCAATCCCTCAAGTAACAAAGCACAACAACAAACACTCACGTATACTTGGGAGCGAAACCATCCCCAAACAGCGTCTTCCGCACCGAACTCCACACCCCATCCGCCCCAACCACCAAATCCGCGCTCTCCTCCCCCCCCCCCCCCCCCGACCCCCCCCCCCCGCCCCCCCAACCGACCCCCCCCCCCCCCCCCGCCGGCCCCCCCCGCGCCCCCCCCCCCCGCGCCGCCGCCGCCCCCCCCCCGCCCCCCCCCGCCACCTCCCTCCCCTCAACCCTCACCACCACCCGCCCCTCCGCCCCCCACCCCACCCCCGTAACCCGCCGATACCTCACCGCACCCGCACCCCCCTTACTCCCCACCTCCTCCCACAAGATGCGCCACAGCCCCTCCCGCGAGCTCGCCACACACACCTCCCCGGGCACCCTATCATCGGCCAGCGGCACGCACGCCAGTTTCCAGCCGCGCGCCGCGCGGAACGTGAAGTGCTCGCACGGGAACCCCTGCGCGCGCACGCGGTCGCGCAGGGCGGGGGACAGCTGCGCCAGGACGCGCATGCCGTTGGGGGCGACGCCGAGGCCGCCGCCGACGATGGCGGTCGCCGAGGGCTCGTCTGGAGGGGTGGTGGTGGTGGCGAGGGATGTGGGTGTGGTTGAGGAGGGGGAGGGGGAGGCGCGCGGGCGGTGGGATTCGTAGATCGTGATGGTGTGTGGGGCGGAGGGGGAGGGGGGCGCGGGGAGGTGCTTGGTGAGGTGGAGGTAAGTGGAGGTACCGGCGATGCCGGCGCCTATGATGATGATTTTCATGGTGGTGGTGGGGATTGGAGATGGAGATGGAGATGGAGATGAAGATGGGGTTGAGCAAGGCCGGAAGGTGGGTTTGAGTATTAGAAGGCAGGAAGATGGAAATGAAGGTCAGGGTATGGAGTTTTTCAGCAGATATCTTCAGCTGTAGTGTATAAAAAGACGGAGAAGTGGAATGACTGCAAGTTCTCAACCGAAAATGCCCAAATAAGTAGAAATATATTGACTCCTTAGCTACATTCTCATCTATCAGGCAGCAACCAGTTGCAGTGCCATGATTTGCGCAGGTATGGATGTCGCACGGGCGTCGTAAGGCATTGCGAATGCAAGCGTCGTTGTGCGTATCGAGGAGATTGAGGGCGCCAAGTGGTGGATGAATACGAGAAGGCGTAGGTGGCTTACGCTTCCACGAAGATGCATGTAAATCGGTTAATTGTGTCGCCGGCCAGTCCATCTAGCCATCGAGGTAAATGGCTCTAGACATGGAGATACGGTGCTAACGACAGCTGATATAAATAACCGTATGTTATGCCTACCACTGGCTCCATATGCAGCCAGAATTGAGTGAGAAACGGGCACAAGCTATAACCAATTGAGCAAAAAGGGTTACAATTCTCCTGCAGACTAACCGCAAGCTGTGTAAAAGGCTGGCCAATTACAAACTTGGAGCGGCTACTATTCAAGGGCCTATCTGGGGTTCTCTAATGACAAGATTTCTTAGAGATTCGATGGTCTGAAGCGTTCCTTCCTGCAAAGACCCCTTTTCGCTCGTGTGAAAATATAGACTACAGGAAAGTATCGTATTAAACTGTGTAATACGTGTTGATCAACTACTGAATATTCGATTGGAATCGCTTTACGCTAGATTAGCACGCAAGCCCGGTAGGCCCATTCAGAACCTAGGATGATCTGCCGGTATTCGTTCAAATTAATAGAAATAGCGCCTAGTCAGGTGGATAGAGGTAGCCTCGAAGCTATGTGGAAGGGATATCTGCTGTTTAGTAGGACTTGAATGCTAGCAACAGGTAGAACTTCCCTGACCTAGTCAGGGCACAGAAGCCAGGAAAAAAAGATTAGGTGAAGTTTGTACAATGATATATTTGATATTTTCAGCCCCAAAAACGGGCTTACACTCGTTCCTAAGCTCATAGGTATCCCAAATGAAAAGCCTCGCAAGATTACAAGAATTATACTACCCTACTAGAAGGTCCCCTACCACCCAGCCCCTAACTACCCCTTCATCCGGTCTCGGATGATCTACCTCCCAAAATACTTCTTTTCAAAGTACCGGAGTACCGCATAGCTCGTGAACGAGAATGCGAAGCCTAGCTCAAAGCCCACATCGCCACCATACGGAGCCTCGCCAGCGTGCAGCGCGATCGGTCCAACGTACCAGACTTGGGACATGCCGGTGACCATGCCGGCAATACCAAAGCAGAAGGCCAGGATGGCTGCAAAGCCAGGAGGAAGCTTCCGCGGCTGGTCGTAGTGTTCGGGCACATAGCCGGTCATGCCGCGCCTGTAGAGGAAGTGCTCTGAGAAAGCGATACCCTCATAGATGGCGAGCCAGTAGCCTAAGGTGCTGATGTCAGTAATCTTTTGCAGGATTTGCGGGGAATGATGTATTCACCAATGAAGTTCATGAAGTTCTCGAGAACAGCCTCAAAGTGAGAGTAGCCGGGAATGGCAATTGCGATATACACACCAGTCGCAACACCAGTCCAGATGAAGCGGGGAACACGCTGCGTCCACCTTCCGAGCACTTGCATCGTCAAGGACACGGAGTAGATGTTGGGGCAATTGTTCGCAATGATGGACAGAGCCAAGATGACAAGGCAGAATTTACCAAACGTTCCAACAGCAGGGAAGAGCACTGCTGCGAGCAACCCACCAGTACCGGAGGCGTCGTACCCGTCTTGATACCTATTGACGCCGTCGTTGATAGAGGTGGCTGACATAATGGCCACGCCGAGCATCTCGGTGAAAAGAAGTGGGATGATAAGACCAAGCCAGGTGGAGAAGAAGACTTTGGTGCGTCCCTGGCCAACAGGCTGGTATACTGTGTAGTCGGCCGCGTATGAGGTCCAGCCTGTCGCGAAGCCGTAGATGACGGAACCGAAAGAGAGAATGGAGCCCAGCTCCGATGTTCCAACTCCCATGGGGATATTTTGGAAGTCGCCAGAATGGGCGAAGACGCCGAGGATGATCATGAAGATGATAAAGGTTGGGATCCAAGACCAAAATTCATAGGCATGCACGACCTTGTAGCCGAAAAGTGTCACAAAGAAGGTGCAGATCGCAATGATGATGATACCAGCGAAACCAGGGACATCATGGTTCACAGCATGGATGAGCTGCGCGCCGACAATGCAGTTGACAGATGACCAGCCAATGCAGGCAAGGACATTGAAGAAAGCGACTAGAAGGTATTAGCTTCCCTTTCTGAAGCAATCCCATGAGAAGAATGCAGCGGGACATACTGAGCTTAACTCCGTGCCACCCAAACCAGAACCTTGAAAGCACCATTTGTCGAAGGCCAAATCGGGGGCCAAAGGTCGAGAAGTAGCATACTGGAATGATGCCAATGAGGTTGAAGAACAGGACGACAAGAATCGCATCAACGAATCCTAGGAAGAACAAGGACTTTCCGAGAAGACCAATTGCAAAAGATGAGACGACCATATTGGCAGATAGCCACTATAGCTGGGATTAGCACATGCCCAGCGTAGCTCCCGGAAAATGGGTGTGGCGAATAATTTAATACGGAACGCTATAATGAAAATTTCAACGCACCATGGTGCCGACATTCAGTAAAGAATCATCGTGCCTCTCGTTCTCAGGCGCTCTCTCAATGCCTCGCTGTTCGATATTGAACTTCCCGGCCAATCGCTGCAACTTGGCGTATGCGCTGTCTCCGTACTCGAAGCTCTCGCCAGGCACAGCGCCGTCGTCGGCAACATATGCAGGTTCTATGGGTGTCTTTTCAATATCATGGTCGTACTCCGGGTAACCCATGATGGACGGTGGAATTCAGTTGGGAGGCGTGAGGATTTTGTTTCGAACAATTGGTCGCGTGTTCGGTCGCAGAAGGTATCCCAGGCCTCTCTTCGGAGGAAGTTGCAGTTGAAGTTGAGCTGACTCGGTGTGATGGGTGCTGGAGAATTCATCAGGGTACCTCGGACGGAGCATTAATATAAGAAAAGAAGGTGTCGTGGGAGCATCGTCTTGAGCGGGCTGGTCCATGGAGAGCGATAAGCCTAACTGATTCCTGTCGGGGATGTGGAGGATGCTGCAGGGTGCAAATGCCTTCTGGAGCGGCCATCGGCGACCAGTCAGGAGGGAGAGAGAGGTGCCGAGCGAACAAAGATCGGCCACCTGCCTCCACCAGCTCCCCGAGCTCGAGATACGCTTCGTTGCCACGAGGGGCCCAGCCTTCCGGCGAGCTGCGATGGTCACGGTGGCAGTTCGCGGCGAAGTCCTGCGCCAGCACCGGCCAACTTGGGCCCTAACATTGCCCAAATTTGGCTCTTCCACTCCCTTTACCCTTACCAATCTCATACATCTCGAACCTTAGACGGCAAGCAGGCACATCGCATTTCCACCAAAAAGCATCGGTACGCAGCCGGGGAAAAAATGTGAGGCATGGAACCCTCGACCCTTGGCCGCCGCCCGTCATCGCGTAGGTCTCCGTTGTGGCGCACCGCACCAACGGCAGCAACAACAGCGATAAGACATGCAGGTGGCCGCCAATCAGCAGTCAAGTCTAACGTCCGAGAATTTGCCCTCGAAGGTTGTAAAGCTTCCCGGGCCTGCAAGCTGCCTAAAAGAAGTATGGCTGGTGAAGCTTGTTCGGCAAGCAAGCTCTGACAAGAAACTGTTCGCGGTGCTCCTGTCATGCCCCGTCTTGCTTTGCCTTGCTTGTCATGGTTTCGCCATCTGTTTCAGTGCCGTGGAGACATCCACAATATCTCCCATCCTACATCAAGGCTGCGATATCCCATCTGACTCTGTCAAGCTGTAGCTGCGGACGAACCTAGGAGTCGAGAAGTAGATAGACTGTCCAGCACATTCACCTTACCAAATAAAAAGCACCGAGAGATTTCAATCACGAAAGCCTCGAATTAGCCTGGACCAAGCGAAAAAGGCTTGCAGTACTCGAAACCATTTGTGGACCTGCGGGATGCCTTTTACCCCCGACTATCCTAGCTCGGCCGGCCCCGACACCAGCCAATGTCAAAGCTGGTATTGTTACTAAAGGTAAGCCTCCTACCTCGACAAGAACAGAATCGTACCACGAGGCGTTTATAGCTATCTCGACTATAACCTGCATATGATGAGTTGAACATTATCAACAATTACCAAATTTCCACTGATTGCACGCTACTTGGCTATAATTAATTGCCGCATCTCAGTCGCTTCTCCACGAGGTCCAGGAATCACCATCGTGATCCATCGAGATCCATCGAAGGCGTATCGTGATCCGCAATCCAAAAGATGTGCGCGTCAAGATCCAAGGCCCGCCAACCTCATCGATGCGGGGTCTTCGAACAAGACAACCGCCAAGCAGACCGACGACCTAGGCGAAAGGGTTTACTCAACGCCGAAGAACTCAGAAACGATAGGCCGCTAGCGAGCCATCGGAAGGCCTGGCTATGCAGCTTATCCTCGGATCAGAGCCGGTTTTTGTTCTGGAAGCTCTCGTCGAAGACCTCTAAGGAAACTTGACGTGGCAGTCCGATGATAGAGCTATGATAGGCTGAATGATGAAAAGACGTGGAAAATCATGGGGAGTCTAGATGAGCGGAGGCCTTCTGTCCAATTATCGTTTCCGAAGGGAAGGAATCCGATAATTCGCAAAAAGCACTTTCGACTTCACATTCCATCAATTGATAAGGAACCAGAGGCCAGATTTAACCACTATCTGCTTCAGTAGAAGTATCACCACGTTGAGAAAGCCGACGGCTATATTGGAATCCTAGACTCACCCACGTCCAATATTCCGCATAGAGTTTCATACGTTCGTATTTGTTGCTAAATCTTACGAACTTGTAGAGCTTTACTGTATTGCCGAGCCTTACGTCATCACCGAACCTTCTAGATCTATTCCCCCTCGCTCTAAAAATCGGCCGCTCAGGGAAGGGTTATATAAACCAGTAGTTATCCCTTAGCACGGTAGCGTCCTACCCATGCGTAAAGCTGCGAATTCCCGAGTACAAGCACTAAATTCAGCTCCTCTAATTGGCCAGTTCTTATCGATACCAGTAGGACGCAAATTACCGTGCTAAGGGATACAATTAGGATTTACGAATATCGCTAACAAAAGTTCTTGCACCTTCCTAATTAGGAAGTTACGTTACTAACTCTCTTAGTATATTATTAAATAAAATTTTATATTTTTATATAAAATTTTATAAGTTTCATTTGAATTCTAAATTAAAATTATTATATGATTAATAATATTGAAGTAGTTATTATAGCTTAAAATTTATCAGAATTTATTAGTACTATAATTTACGCAGCAGTGCTAAAAATTACGCTTTCGTAGCGGGATCGTGTCTAAATTTACGTGGGGTACCCGTGATTGCGCGTGCGCAGTCGCTTAACTTCCTAATTAGGAAGGTGCAAGAACTTTTGTTAGCGATATTCGTACTAACGCACCATATCGACAAGAAGCTAGCCAACAGAACCAATCGGGTCAAGTTGGGGATACCCAATTATTATTCTGCATGTGCACGGATCACTTAGTGGTAGGATACTACTTGATAGATTCAGGAACGAACGGATCAGGCACTCCGCGTTCCACAATCTCTCTTGATCAATCTACTTATGCGGACGAGGTTTATCCTGTCCGCATGCATCTCTCATGCAGATACCTTGTCTCCCCAGCAGCCAGGTTCTACCCTGAGCCATCTGCGACGTACAAGGCTGGCTGAAATCTCGCTAAAGGACGGGAATGGCTCTGGGCCCTTGGCACGAAATATTAACTTTTTCTTTATCCGAATTCGGCTAAATCCCTCCTGGGCAGCTTGTGCCGAGAGCTCCATGTGGGGAATATGTGAACTTTGAGGGATGGCATGAATCTTGAAACGTAAATAGGTAGCATATATACTGGTATCCACATCTCTAAAGCTAGCGTTGAACACAATCAAATTTTGCTTCCTCCAACCACTCCACTACCTTCTCCGACCTCATAGTCTCGATGTCACATAAGGGCATCATGTCGTTTCTACCAAAGTCAGCCTACCACCGCGAATCTTCCAGACCTAAAAAGCCTTACGTTCATTTCACTCGGTTTCTATGTAAGCAACCTCGCTCAGGTAGGTCGAGCTGGTTTAGTGACGTTACTGAAGTGTAAAATGCTTTCTCTTGGTGCGTTGAATGATCTCTGGACACTATTTCGCACAAGCTCAAACCTCCAATGCCTATTAACTCTCCTTCCATGTCATCTCTTGTTGTAGTTCCTAGAGCTCCTAGCTTGCATCTTATTTTCAATCTCCACGTTCTTAGTCCCACGTAACTTTCACGTCTTCAAGCAAGTCAGCATCACACCACACGCATCGCGCAAAGTTGAAGAATATCATTCAATTCCATCCGATCCTATCTTAGCACCCTTATAACATTCTCCTCGCCCCGGCCACTCAGCCCCACCATCCGTCGCCGCTCAGCCCCGCAAGGCTCCCCTCCAATAATTCCTCCACAGGCCCCAGGCCGGGCCATCCAGCAAAACCCAGGTGATGTCATCCGTGGGTCATCAGATACTACTAATACTACAAACGTCAAGTCATCGAATCGACAACCGTAGGCAGTCATACAGCAATAAGCGCCGCGCCTCCCTGAAGGGGCACACAGGAAAGAAAAAGGAGAGGAAAAAAAAAGCGAATGTGGAAAATGCAAAGCACGAAGGCAACAAGAAACGCCACCAGCTCCGTGCAAATCCCGCGACAAGCAGCCGAAAAAAAGATATAAAATATAAAAAACGGTGCAGTAAAATAACAAGAGCGAAGCGGAGGATGGGGAGAATAAATTGCAGCAGAGACGCAGCTAAAGCACCCAGGCTGGTTCCAGAGGAGCCACAGGCGGGAAATGACGAAATAAGTATTGCGACGAGGCTTGCGTCGCGATGGGGGAGGGAATAAGATAAATGTAAATGTCCCCTCCTCTGTTTCGAGGGAGGCTAGAAGTCGTTCGATACCGACTGCTCCACACGCAACTTGCCAGTCTCAATTCGTTCAACGCGGAGCACGAGTTCCTATTCATAGGTTAGTCAACCGTCAACAAGGAAGACGTAAGTTGGTATTCGCAGTCATACCTTCATTGCCCTAGCAGTCTTGAACGCTAATGGCGGCACCTTCTCCCTCGCTCCCTCCCTTACGTCGACCTCCAGCAAATTAATCCTGCATTCTTCCAGCACCTCCACCACAGGGATGGCGTGTTTCTTGAGCGCGGCATCTCCGACGGTGTTTACGGCTTCGTGTGTCTTGTATGCCGTATCCTGCACGGTACGAGAGATATCGGTAATATAGTCTGAGATGGCCCGTTCGTCGGCCTGGGTCAGGGCGGATGAAGCGGGAGACGAGCGAATCGTATGGACGAGCGGCTGGATGCTGTGGACAAGGAGGGCGGTCTGATCGTCGAGGTAGTTCTTCAGTTTTGTTAACACAATATTCCTTATTTTCATATTACAGTAGTGTTATCCGAGAAATTACTCACCTTAAACTCAACAAGCCCGTTCTCCTTCTCTCCGCCGATCCCGTTCACCAATCCAGGTCCCTCGCTCCTCCTACCCGCCCAACTACCGTCTAATCTCCTCGGAGAACCGGTACTACTCCCATATCCGCCCGAATCGATACTGCCACGACTCTTATGCCGTAGATGGCCGGCGCCATTGATTCCGCTGCTGCCATACGATCCATACGAGCTGTAGCCTGCACCCAATGGCATTGGCCTGTCATCTTCCTCCTCTTCATCCTCCAGCTCATCCGCTGGCGTAGGCCGAATCTTGACAAGCTTGACCAACTCCACAACGGCGGTTGTGAGATGACTCGCTGCTGCATCGAGGAGGCTCACAGGTGACAAGCCCGCAGCCGAAGCATGGTTCTTGCTTGCTGTGATCAGATTATTCGCAGTCGCGCTGACGCGGGATTTCAGCTTCACCTGCTGCTTCTCGGGGCTGCTGGCTGCGCCATCGCCATTCACGCTGCCGTTCATGGACTGGGCTGGTGAAAGCGGCCCGGATGCGGCATCGATGTCCGACGTGATATTCCGGATACACACGACCACGTTTTTCATGCACTCCAGCACTGCATGCGGCTCCGATTTACGCGCCACCTGAAGCAGCTCGTCGATGCTCAGTTGGAACTTGGTGACATGTACATCCTTGACAAATCCATCTGGTGTAGCGAAGGCTGCGTCGCGGGTATAGTTTGCGGCGTCAGGAGACTGCATCGCCAAGCCCATGGATGAGGCACGGAGCGTGCGGAGCTGCGTTTTCGTGCGAGCGTAGCGTGATTTCCATTCTTTGAGCTCGGCTTCGAGAGCTGAGACTTGGTTAGAAAGACGCTCTTCCTTCTCTAATGCATGATCGCTCCGTGAAGATAACGCTCTCATCTCCTGCAAAAACTGAGATGCTTCCCTCCGCACTTCTTCCGTGACCTGCTGCTGCTCCCCGAGTTCTCTCTCCAAATCTTCGTACCGCCGACGCCATTCGCCATCATCGTTATTGTGATTCTGTTGCTGGCGCGATTCTTCGAGCTCGGAGAGCTGCGCGCGCAGGTCACGCTCCACGGCTGAGTTATCAGTGCGCAGTTTATCAAGTTCAGAGCGCAGGGAGGTGTTGAGATTTTGAGCTTCGGAGACTCTACGTTCCAGGTTGTAGTGTAATTCATCCCATTCGGCACGCTCGGAGGAAGATGACTGTCAGGGATTTAGCACAGCACAGTACGAGAGGACTCAGAGGGTTGACTGACACTATCTTTATCTTTTCCAGCGGCCTGAAGGGCCTCAACTTCGGCATCTTTCTCCCGAAGCTTGCTTTCTAACGTATCTACTTTTTCTTGCAGTTGTGACACTTGTAATTGTAGTTCGATAACTAGTTTATCCTGCTGTATTGATGTTAGCTTTAAGACGAGGCAAGAATTCCAATGAGAATCCATACCCCTTGGCCATTCATGCTCTTGATGCTCTTCAAACTCTTATTTGTCTGCCGTCTGCTCTGCCTCCTTGCTGCACCCTCCAAGTCAAAAGCATCCTCCTGGTCGTCATCATCGTCGTCCACCCCGCTCTGATCATCGTCATCCTCCACCATCGTGCCCTTATTCGGTATTATGGTATTGCTCTGGAAGGTCTTCGGAAGTGGTCGGCCATACTCGTTGCTTTGACTTTGCTGAGACCTAGGCCTCGGAACTCCCAAGCCAGGACCGCCAGGGCCGCCAGGACCACCAGGACCACCAGGCCCGGGCGGGCCATTGCGAAATGGTGGACCACCTCGAGGGGGAGGGCCCCGAAAACCTGGAGGAGGGCCGCTGTTCATACTATTCGGGGTGCCCGCACGACTCGGAGGCCCGCGATTACTACTCCTGCTCGCAATACTTCCAACAGGGCTCCCTATCCGTTCTATGTCCGCGCCGGTGAATCGAGGAAACCTTCGTTCTAGCTCGTAGAAGACATCTGTCGCGAGTTGACGGAAGCGTTCAAGGGGAAGTGTTGAAAGTTTCTGTCTAGCTTGGTTGCGCTTAGGGTGAAAGCTATTTTTCGGGAGTAAGAATTTGGGTGTATTGTTTCCTGCAGCTCCTGGACCGCCTTGCTTGCGATCTTGTTCCCTTCGTATAGACTCATCATAAACATCTGTGCTGAGTTCCTGAAATTGTACTGCGGAAAGTCGAGTGAGTTTGTCCTTTGCCCGACTCGGCCTCGGATTGCCCTTCTCATCTCGTAAGTATGGAGCCAAGTAACTTTTCAGAACAGTGTAATGTTCTGATAAAGTCTCCTCCAACATCAATGCTGAGCGACTGTTCACACTGCCTTCCGTCATGCTCGACGCATAGAGACCTGTCCCGTCGCTCGACCGCCCCACCGAACTAGGAGGTGAAGGATTCCCATTGCTGGTTGTTCTCCGGCTCATTCCATTGAGCATCCCGCCATCTGTTGTACTTGTACTGGTATGAACCGAGGTGGGAGGAGTCACGCCTCGATTGTTCGGCGCTGCAGGAGAGTACGGGTTGTCGGTACCGTTGATGTTCTGATATCGAGATATGGGAGACCAGTCATTGCTATCTGTCGAAACCGGCGAGAGGGTTCCATTACGGCCGTTCATGATGTTTCGGATTGGAGGGACAAGCGGCTAAAAAGCAAGGAATGCAGTAGACACGAGATCCTCAGTGGAGGAGCAACCAAGCAAAGCCGGGATCAACGTCGATTTGGGGCACTAATGACCATACGGTGAGGGCGTGGCGTTCTCTCAGTTACAAACGTGAAACGGTATTTGTAGGTCCTTAGGTAAAGACGGTGGATTTGAGTGGCTTGCCTCGTTGTCAAAAAAAAATTGGGCGCGAACAAAGAAGGAGCGTGTGGATGGCAAGAAGGCAGGCTCTGGTCAAAGAGCGCAGCAGAAGGAGCGTGAAGGGATCAAAGCAGTAAAGAAGCAGGGCAGAAGAAGGGGTGCTGGGTGTCGGTCTGCAAAAGACTGCAGAAATGGACGAGGTCCGCTATCCCTTTCGCAGACCTGGCGCTAACGCGGTCAACGGCGGTAAACGGCGCCCAAGGGGGGACGAATTGCGCGACACAGGCGAACAGAGCGAACCATGGGCCATTATTATCTGCAATAGCCAGGATGAAATTGCTAAAGACCGCCTGCAAATCCCTGCCCACCTTTCCCCCGAGGTCAGCGACATTCAAAGATCAGGGCGGGATCAAGATGAGGTCAAGATGTGGTCAAGATGTGGTCAGATGTGATCACCGGAAACATGGCGAACATCAGCTTTGGATTAATTAAGATATCTTAAAAGGGTATCTAAAACACTTGGAACTGTAATGCTCCATCATTTACGCATATCCATATCCGTGGCAGAAAATGACAAGACAATGATGCGGTGGCTACGTGCCGACAAAACTCCCATACTTCCATCCAATAACAACCTGTAAGACTCACATCACCCAGCATCGTCTGTCCTTCATCGAGCTCGCTTTATTTTGTTCGGTGGCTTAGTCTTGCAGTCTGGGCACAACCAATCCCCGACCGGCTCTTCCTTGATCCCTACACAATCCCAATGAAACCACTGATACTTGCAGTCTTCGTTATCGCAGGCAACCATATCACCATAGCTCACCCTCTGGCAGAAGCAGTACTTGGTGTCATCGCCTTCATCATCTTCCTGATCCGCTGCGCCGTCGTTGCCGGTCCCTGACATGGTCTCGTCCTCAGATCCACCTTCACTCACTACGCTCTCGTCATCTGCTGTGGTAGATGGCGAAGCTCTTGAACCACCATTCAAACGCCGGCGAGACTTCTTTGACAAGCTGACCTTGTTACCAATTTGCCTACGCAGGGACTGTGGAGGCACTACTTTCTTAGTGGTGGCAGTCTTCTTTGCCGGCCGTGGCCCTGCACTTCCGGCCCGGCTCCCGGGAGTTGAAGGCTTGGGCGTGCCAGGACCTAGAGACGATTGACGAGCCAGAGCTGAGGAAGCCGATGGAAGCGTGCCTAGGGTTGCAGTAATGCGGCGACGTTTGGTCTCGCTCCCAGCGGACATTTCACGCTCCTGCCGTGCACTTGGTTGCATATTGCTAGCGGATTGCGCATTTGCGAGGCGTTGCTGATTGAGGAGTGCCTGGGTCTGCATGTTCTGCAACGAAGAGGGGTTTATCCTTCCAGCCGCTGAGGTAGCCGTGACGATACGAGCAATGGCAGCGTTAGCGATACTCGTGCCTCCACCAGTGTTTCCAGAGAGAGGGTGAAGTGGCGTATTCGCCCCAGTGTTAGTAGATGAAGAAGGGGGGACCATGTTCCCTGGAGATTCTCGCAATAGGGACGGTAGCTGAGGATCCATAGGGATAGACCCATCGTTCTGCAAGTCGCGCATTTTAATATCTAGTCGTTTGACATGCCGATCAAGCTAGAAATTGTATCAGCGAACCGCTGTAAATCTCAAAGATAAAGGAGTGTAGCCTACCAAGGCAGCAGCTTTCTCACTGAGACCAATTTTCTCCTCTTGCAAGATCTGTGCTTTGTCGTAATTCTGTGAGATGGTCTTAGAATACGACTCCTCTTTTGGATTTTGAACCAGGCTGCCATTCAACTTGATGAATTTTTGCAGGCTAGCATCGCGCGCGTTGATAATACTTCGACATTCCTGAATTTGCTGATCCTTTGCTTGCATCTCTTCGTAGAGATGAGATATCTCCGCAGGAAGATTCGCCACTAGTTCAAATGTTATTGGCCGATACTGCCAGAACATTTAGGATTGCTCACCATCATGAACGAACTGTTCCAGGACCGATGCCGGGTCTTCGGCGATGGCCATGTGTGACGCCGACGCGATAATGCTTGTCGCGGGGTTACGACTAGTAGAGACAGTGTGCAATGTAAAGTATACGAGAAACTATCAAACAAGCAAGCGCGATTCCGTCTCTGATGGAAATTTGATGGAAAGAGGTGCTTGAAGTAAATGAAATGTGGCAACTGCCAGTGAAGCTTTTGTTAATTACAGAAACAACTACGAGTGAATGAGGATTTGTAACACTCAAACAAGACTTGGCTTCACTTCTTTCCGTCCTAATCTCTTCAAGCGAATTTCTTGATCTGCAGAATCGTGGGCTCTTTGACGTTACAACCTGAAGATGCCAATTCCAAGAGTTCGAAGGCAGAATCGCCTCGACAAATCACGTGGCTTTGTCAAAATGCGCGATACCGAAATGGGCGGAACCGACAGCGCCTCCGAGCCTTCATTCTCATCTCCACCATCCAGCCAAGGCAGCGAATACGTTGACGAATACATCAATAACGAACTCCGTAGGAAGTCCAAGGAGTTCAAAAAAGAAGCTGAAGAAGGACGCAAGAAGGGCCGGGAAGTTCAGGAAAGACCAGGACAGGTCGAACTCAGCAACTCACACGGTCGTCTCACAAGCCCCAGTAGCGTCTCACAGAGGGGCTATTTGCTAGATAGATCAGAGCCAGACACTCTAAGAACTAGGTCTGCGAGTTCGGAAGGACCTGCTACATCTTCTTTCTCCAGGGGGCCGACTTTTCCTCCTCGTCTCTCTCCATCAGACAGCCAAAAACTCGAATGCTCTCAGTGCTGCACGCAAAAATTCCAGGAGCTCCTCAGATTACAATTCTTCCAAGGAATTATTTCCGTCTAAATCACGCCACAACCCTGGCAGAAATAATTTTAGCAAGGAATCTTTACAATCTAGAAGCCAAACAGGAGCTTCTACGTTATCCGGGAACCAAACAACTGCTACGAAGTATTCCTGGAGTGAGACAAAGAACTGGTAATCCGAAGACGCTCCTGGCCTGTCTCTCATTCCCAAGAAACGCGGAAAGAAGGGGAAAGCTACTATGAGAGTCGATGCGCCAGGACCGTCAAATGGCTCTTCAAACAAAATAGTGGAAGAATGGATGTCCCCGGACAACTATGTGGAAGATTATCAAGCTTTCAAGCTACTCAGTAACCAGGAAAAAGAATTAGTCATCCGTAAGGAGGCGGAAGAGTATGGAATTGAAAGACCACAGGGGTACAATGTCTCGTTCCATTACAATCCTCATGTCGAATACCACCATTTCGGAAGCTCTCACCCTATGAAACCATGGCGGTTGACCCTGACTAAACAGCTAATACTGGCTTACGGTCTCGAGTACACCATGGAGCTCCATGAACCAAGGCCAGCTAGTTTTGATGAACTCGCAATTTTTCATGATCGAGAGTATCTCGACTTTCTAAAACAGTACGTTCAGAACTGTCCTGATTAGATCTCGTCATACAACCCTAGGTCAGTGCAAGGCTAACATCATCGGTTCAGTATAACGCCCCAAAACATGGATCCTGAAAAGGAAGAATACCTCAACTTTGGCTTTGGTGGTGAATCTAACGATTGTCCTGTTTTTGATGGTCTCTGGAACTACGTGTCTCTCTATAGCGGTGCTTCTTTACATGCTGCCAGCAGCCTACTTAACGGGCAATCTGACATCGCGATTAATTGGTCCGGCGGTCTTCACCACGCCAAGAAGAATGCTGCATCCGGCTTCTGTTACGTGAACGACATAGTCTTGGCCATCCAGCTCCTGCTCACCCAAAACCAGCGTGTTTTGTATATTGATATTGACGTGCATCACGGTGACGGTGTAGAGCAAGCCTTTGAATCCATAGACCGCGTTATGACGCTCTCTTATCACAAATTTGGTATGGATAGAAACAACTACCCTTTTTTCCCTGGGACAGGCAACATCAATGAAATGGGACCGACGGACCCATCTAACCGGGGCAAGGGCCACTCCCTCAACATTCCTCTTGATGATGGCATTGATGATGATCAATACAAGTGGCTCTTCAAAACCGTCACCGGGGCCGTTGTGCAAAAGTACAACCCAAATGCCATTGTCTTGCAATGCGGCGCTGACTCTCTGGGCGGCGATCGCCTAGGTAAATTCAACCTCAACATCAAAGCGCACGGATTCTGTGTCGAGTTTATCAAGAGCTTCAACCTACCCTTGCTTCTGGTTGGTGGCGGCGGTTACACGCCTAGAAATGTTGCAAGAACATGGTGTCATGAGACGGCTGTCTGCGTTGATGCGGAGTTGCACAATAATCTCCCCACCCACCTACCTTACCTGCAAGCTTTCCAGGGCGAGGAGAACGGCGGTGGTGTTCTATACCCAGACCTCCACAATACGAAACGCCATGAAAACATCAACACTTCGCAGAAACTTAACAATATCGTCAAACAAGCACTTGAAAATTTGAGATATCTTGAGGGTGCACCGAGTGTGGTTGTTAATCAGAGAGGCCTTACAGAAGAGCAGATTGCGCGTATTAGGGAGAAGGTAGAGAGGGAGTTAAAGGAGGAAGCCGAGGATCGGGAGAGAGCCGATGCTGAGGCAGGGAGAAGGAGACGTGAGAGGAACACGGGCGGAAGAGGGGAGCATCGGTATCGGTAACGGTAGAAAATTGGAAGTTTTTTTTGGGATACGGAGCGGCTGCGGTCGGACATAAAAGTGACGGCGTTTGGGGTTCAATGCGAGTCACAGATACCCAGGCTTATGAGGTAGTGGGGCAATGTACTGATACTTATCAGTTGTGCATGTGCAGCACAGCTTCTTCCTATTACCATTTTATCAATATTCCACATGGGCAAAGCCAATCTTGCTATGTGTTTAGGCAAATGCAAACACTTGACAGTTTGCTTTATTAAATGTCTGCACCCAGCAACTTAACATCGAGTCCTATAGAGAGTTTGCCTCTTGTAGGTATACATGTGGGATTTAAGGACTCGGTGGGATATCCACGCGTGGATTGTAAGTAGATATCAACAGAGAATAGCGACTTGGGGCAAAGTACAAGGCCTTTGCTAGCTCTTTGCTTCCGGGTACAGCCAGCCCTATCAAATCGGGAAAGGAGCGCTGCCTGGCACGGTGAGAGACTAGATTCAACCTTCATTGTCCGTCCTTTAAGAAATCCCTCTGCATATTTTATTCTACTCCACAGCCCACCTGGTCCTGCCAGTAAAAAGAACTTATCGTACTAACAAGACCACCCATCTAGCTGATACTGATGCTATTTTCAAATTCGTCTTAGGTAGTGCTACGCTTCTAGTTCACAGCCAAACGCCCCTCAGTAACCATGACACACAATGCGGCTTGGCAGACTAATATGTGGGTGCCCTACCTTTATTGTTAGCGCTTTCGGGCCGGGCCTAGTTGCTTCCCATGCTCGCCACTAGCTTACCGTACAACCTGATATGCGATTCCGGTATCACTAACTGGGTGACTCACAGAGCGGCCTTTCAGGAGTTCTTCTTGAGCCACTCTGCCCACGAACGTAGCACCAGAGTGATAGAACATCACAGCTAGAATATTCTAAAAATAAAACGTCGACATAAGGTGCGACACAGCCTTCTCTGTTTCCGCCCCACCATATCTTTGGGGGCTGAAAATCAAAGCAGGTCTGCTGATGACACGGCCCCCTCCTCTTGCCAGACACCGAAACGCTACAAATTTAAAATTCGTCAGGCTCACTACAACAGTTCCTCTACTGCCCTTGTAAATGTCTTTAGGTGGCTAAGATAATTCTACATATCCTTAGTATGTTTAGCTCTGAAGTATCTAAGGCCTACATGCGCTAATTATAAAATAGCCAAAATATCTTCACTAAGTGTTAATGCTTCTTACTTCTTTGACTCTGCAGTACTGCCTTCTACCACTTACTAGTGCTTTGAGCCCAAGCTTCAACACCTATGGCCAATAAATCTATGCTTGCGCAGCAGGACTGGACCAACGGATCACTTTTCTCGCAATCTAATTGGAACTATTTTGCAGTATACCCTGGAAACGATCACGAGCAACACGTCTACTTGACTATTTTCGCCAATAATTTGAGTTCTCTTTCGTTCAACGCAAGTGATCCCACAATAACATACGGACTAGCAATCGCTGCTTCATTATTCGACCCTGACGTCCTGCGCCAACCAGTCTGGTGCATTAACCCACTCAGCGGCCAGTATGATGTCCTCCCACGTGGCTTATATTATCTGCTGCTGGTTGTTTCTTTCTTTTTCCGCCGCCACAGTTGGTTGGGGCCAGCAGCGCTCGGAACAGCAATGGTGTATGCGGCGACATCGGCTGTCCACCTTTTTGCCTTAATCACCCAATACAGGCTCGGATATCCGCCTGGCCCCTTAGATTTATACTGGGATAAAGATAACTCGCGCGCATTTGGGGATGTTGATCTGTTTGGAATCACGGCAATACTCGCAGCAGCAGGAGTAATGCTAGCACCGATCCTCAATTGGTCAACTTCAGTCCGCACGCACGAAAGCCAAGCTGTTATTGTGTACTGGGGCATCCTTATATTCGCTGCTTTAACACCTGCGGTCATCTGCCAAGCTCGATGGTACTGGGACGATTGGTTTTTCAACACGCTGCCTTCATTTGCCTCTTGCCCAAAGGGCATATCCCCAGATTGCGATTTCATTATCAACAATCAAGACCTAGAGTTTGAGTCTTACAATCGTTGCCAATGCACTGATTTTTGTGGACTTCTAAGCCCATCGGCACCATTACGAAGCTCCACAAGCATGGTAGCATATCTTGGACGAAAGGCTGCCGATAAGGGTGTTGATAAAGATGCGTTCTGGAGCTTACTGAAAATCAACCTTTTCGCCCTGGCCTTTATCATTCTTCACGGGGCTGTAGGGATCCTAACCTGTCGCTCAAGTCAGGCGGGCGTACGAAACGCTCTCTTTCGCCTGCTTAACGGGAGGGCCGCAGGATTACAAAAGACCACTCTCCGAAAATTGCAGACATTTTCCGCAAAGTTTGTCGCGGCAAATTTTTACATTTTTGCCATACTTGGAGCATCCATATGCCCTATGGTATTCGTGGTTACTATTGTGGTTAACGAACTGCTCATCAACACGTTTCCAGTAAGCGAACACAGCGATGCTGTTGGAGCTTGGAGTAGCTGGGTGGCCGCTGCTTTTGTATTGCTCGCCGGCGGAGTTGCTCGATACCACAACACGATAATGGCATCACTCGCAACTAGTTTAAAAATAACTGGTCGCCTGTTTGGTTTCGGTAAACGAACAACGCCTCCATGGCAATCGACTAGCAAGGGGAAACCATTCCGTGGTCGCATCAACTTGTTTCTTCATCATGCGTTCAATCTCAATGTGCATATCTGGGGTACTATTCGTTTTGGAGCGTGGTCGATAAAGGCCGGGTTCACGATGTTCTGCGAATGGTGGAAACATGCGGAGAGGCTGTCTCAGCTACATTCTCAAGAGCTCGATTCTCTATGGTTAAACGTTCCTGGGAGGCCAGTATGCAACTGCGATATTTGCGAACTGGATAGTCAAGATAAGGGAGATAATTCAGCAGGAGACCAAAGTCCAAATCTCAATACGGATTATCAGCCTGTATTTTCACGGATGGACACAGACGAGGTTCCGCTCGTTCATCATTCCCCGATCTATTCTAGATCCACATCCGACCAGAGTGCTTTTTCTACCCAGCACAATCAAGCACCTAGGTTGCATGCCATCCCGCTCGAAGAAATCAACAGACCTCTAATGCCTATGGGGCGAAGCCATGGATCTCAGGGGGAGATCGACTTTTCAGGCTACGGCTGGATATCTGAAGGAATACCGCCAGGTACCATTCGATAGTTAATCGCATATTTAACTCGATATATGCCTTTTATCAGCATGAAATCATTAGCCGATGGATACGACTGGCCTAGTCTCGACTTTTAAGTGTGGAGAGTGTTGATATCGAATTGAAACAAACCTTGATGAAACCAGCCTAGTCAACCAGTTCACCCCTTGGTTATTGCCGCTGTTATGAGGTTGGTCCTAATTTTGGAGTTATCTCATTCAAGAACTATTTTTCGTTGTTTATATCTAGCGCTCTTACAGGGTAATTTAAAGGCAGCCAATGGAGTTAAGTCTAGACAACGGGGATTACTCAGAGTATATATCCATATATGGTTAAAGCATCCACCTAATTTTTAGTATCTTAATTAAATGTGATGAAAGCTAAACAACCTCTTGCATTGCGCACCCTCTACACCATAAGCTCCAGCCCACGTAAGCCGGCACCACCGAGAAAATAATGATTGGTCAAAAAACAAGAAGGCAGACACGCCGGTGAGTACCCTGGTAGAAGCCAGGCAAAAACATGCAGGAACCGTCTACTCTCGGATCTGGGGAGGCGTGGGAGGGTTCCGCTCAAAGGGATCCATTTATCCCAGCGCATGGCGCTACCTGGAGCTACGCCCGGCCTGGAGCGAAGCTGAAACTCTTTCAACCAACAACACCAGCCTGCACACCCTATCAAATAGTCTACACCCTTTAATACATCCAGGCTTCTGGAGATACAAGGGGGCCTCCTGAGCGAGCTGCCGCGCCCACCCTGCAAGTTTGGTGGCAATATCCCTTGCAACGGCAAAATGGGCCTGCCGTTATCGATAAGGGCTAGCCAATTAGATCAATAGGACTAAGGGCTTCGGGGGGCCTTTTTTGGCAATATGATTAGGAGGAACCTTATATTAAGTCTTCCGAACAAGGTCACCATCAACTTTGGCACGATTAAAAGGCATGGTAGTGGTGTATTGACATACGCGTTGTTTTGAAAACTGTTGTTCGTGCACGGGCCATCTACGCGCAGGACCCTGCCGTTGCAAGGGATAGTAATATTCTAAGAAAATAGTGTGGATACTACTAAAATGTCACAAAACTTGCAGGGTGGGCGCGGCAGCCCGCTCAGGTAGCCCCCTTGTAGTGTACATCTAGCCTCTCCGATCGCTTTCACACCGTAAGACATCATAAGACAGCCCAACACGATTTTTCAGGCACTCCTACAGTGGCCGTCCACTTGATCCTTCACAAGCAACGTAGCCGACACCCACAAAAACACCAGGTGGCTGAACGATTCGGCCGAGAACAAGAGTCACAGCTACCATCCTAATCTAGCCGCGTCATTCGTATTCCTCTCTCTAACATTGGCCAGTCATGGGTCTCAAG
>Ga0307515_10004930_pt1 | contig 27269 bp, 25 predicted proteins | sample 17_EM_MG_FD_194513 | JGI IMG/M metagenome (GOLD analysis project Ga0307515, IMG submission 194513) | Populus trichocarpa ectomycorrhiza microbial communities from riparian zone in the Pacific Northwest, United States - 17_EM | ecosystem: Host-associated > Plants > Roots > Unclassified | place... | reverse complement strand
CGTCGCCCCGGCGCAAGGCAAATAACGCCACCTGCGAGAGGTCGTCGATGAACCGGCCCGGTGCGCGCATCCTGCTGGGCGCTGGTTCAATCTCTGATTGGCTGAGCCGGCCCCAAGTGCCCCCGGCCCACTGGATGAGCGAGACCGAACAGGCTCGACTCGCGGCGGTGACCGCGGAGTCTCGGCGCAGCCAGTTCGTCGCCGGCCGGTGGATGGCGCGAGCCTTGTTGTGCCGCTGGCTTCCTGGCACTGAACCTTGGGACTGGTTGATTTCCGGCTCGGCCGACGAACCGCCCAAGGTCAGCCTGGCGAACGCAGGATCCTTGCCCGGCGTCCCGCCTCACCTGTCGATCAGCCACAGCGGCGATCGCGTGGCTTGTGCGGTAAGCGACCATGCCGTGGGCGTCGACATCGAGGCCCTACCGCCACGGCGGGTTCGGGACCTCGACGGGCTGATGCGGGGCATTGGCTCGCCCTCCGAACTCGTCGAATGGAACAGCACGGCCCAAGGCGAACGCGTCACCTGGTTTCATCGTCTTTGGGTCATCAAGGAAGCCTGGCTGAAAGCCCGCGGCGAAGGCGTGACGCCGGGCCGGCTTCAGCAGCTTTGCATCCGCTCGACCCAACCTACCGATGAGTGGGTCGCGTGGTGCAAGACTTCGGCTGAAGACGTACTGGCATGTCACGCGTCAGCCGTCGCACTGAAGTCGCTTGTTCCACCCGATCCGCGAGCAGCCGGCGAGAGCTGGTGGGCGGTGGACGATCTGGCCGCCGACGGTGGCACCCGCACCTGACCGACAATCGTCGAATCTTCGGAGGGAACCAACACAATGACGACGAACTGGACTGCCGTCCTCGCTCGGGCCATTGCGCCTGCACTCCTGGCTTCCTGCGTGTCCGCAGCGCGCGCTGCAGAAACCCCAGTCGATCTGGTCGCGGTCACAGTGCCTGTTGAACTGGCGTCTTTCGTCGCTTCCTCGAACCTCGCCAAGGAATGCGCCATCGGTCAGATGACCGGCGAACGTGTCATCGACGAGCTCAAGCGCAACTACCCCAAGGTCAGTTCCGCCGCAACGTTGCCGCCATTGACGGGAGAGCAACGCGCCCTGCGGCTGTCGGTGATGGACATGTTCGGACTGGGCGGCGGCGGCTGGAGTGGCGCCAAGTCGATGACGATCCGGGTCGAAGTGGTTTCGCCAGCCGGCGTGGTCGCGCGACGGGACTTCCGCCGGGCCACCAAGAGCTTGATGGGCATGGTCTCGGGCACGTGCCCAATGATGGAAAAGATCGCGACAACGATCGGTGGCGACATCGGCAATTGGCTGGAAAAGGCCGGCCGCCTTTCTGCCGTCATCGCACCGACCGGCGGGGCCGCGCCAGAAAAGCAAGGCCCCGCTGACCAACCAGCACCTTCTGCGTCGGCAGCCGAAACCACAGCGTCAGTCCCGGCGAACTGACGCTCGGCGTCCCCTGCCTGTTGGGTCGCTAGCGGGCGGGGCGGGACCGCGGCGCAAGCAGTTCGGCCAACAGCCGGCGGCCCTCGTTCCACGCGCCAAGCCCCGAATCGCCGTTGACATGCCCGCGGGCGCCAACGGACAGAGATAGGCCGCCCCATTCCAGCGCAATCGCCGCCGCTGCATCCGCCGCGCTGAACGGATCGTCTTCGCTGTAGATCACCCGCGCCGGGAACGGCAGTCGCTGCCGCACGACTGGCCGCCAGTTGAACAGTTGGGGTGGCGTGTTTGTTTGCTCGAGATCCGGTGGCGCCACGAGCAAGGCGCCAAGCACACGAGCCGTGTGCTTCGAATGCGCCGCCCACGCCGCCACCAGGTGGCAGCCCAGACTGTGCGCCGCGAGCAGCGTGGGCCGATCGTCTTCCAACAGCACCTCTTCCAGCCGCGCCATCCAATCACCCCGGCGCGGCCATTGCCAGTCAGCTTGCTGGACGCGGGTATCGGCGTACTGTTCTTCCCACAGCGTCTGCCAATGGCCGGGGCCGGAATCGAGCCAGCCGGGCAGCAGCAGCACTCGGACATCGTTGAGGTTCGGGTTCATGCGTCGCAGCCCAAAGGCTTGCCGTATGCTTCAGGGAATCCCCTGATTTTGGGGCCGCTGGCGTTGGCGGCCACAGCACTCAACATAAGAAGGACCACGCATGACCACCCGTGTATTCGTTGACGGCCAGGAAGGCACCACCGGCTTGCGCATCCACGAGTACCTCGCGATGCGCGGTGACATCGAGGTGTTGAAGATCGATGCCGACAAGCGCAAGGACGCGGCCGAGCGGGAGCGCCTGTTGAACGCGGCAGATGTCGCCTTCCTGTGCCTGCCCGATGCCGCGTCGCGCGAAGCGGCGGCGATGGTCACCAACCCGCGCACCTGCCTGATCGACGCCAGCACGGCGCACCGCACGGCCCCGGGCTGGACTTTCGGGCTGCCGGAACTGGCGGCCGACCAGCGCGACCTGATCCGCCAGTCCAAGCGCATCTCGAACCCAGGCTGCCATTCGACCGCGTTCATCCTGTTGCTACGGCCGCTGGTCGACGCCGGGCTGGTGCCGGCCGACACCCTGGTCAGCGCCACTTCCATCACCGGTTATTCCGGCGGCGGCAAGAAGATGATCGAGCAGTACCAGGCTGGCAGCGACAGCACGCTTCGGGCACCGCGGCCCTACGGCCTGGGCCTGCAACACAAGCATCTGCCCGAGATGAAGGCCCACACGGGGCTGCACACGGCGCCGGTGTTCATGCCGATCGTCGGTCCGTTCTACAAGGGTTTGGCAGTGAGTGTGCCCTTGCATCTCACGCAGTTGCCGGGTATGGCGACCGGCGCCCAGCTGCACGACACGTTGTCGGCCCGCTATTCGCACGAGCGCTTCATCCGGGTGATGCCGCTGTCGGACCCAGCGACGCTGGAGAACGGCGCCTTCGATGTCCAGGCCTGCAACGACACCAACCTGGTCGACATCTTCGTCTTCGCCCACGAGCGCCAGGCCATCCTGATCGCCCGGCTCGACAACCTGGGCAAGGGCGCCAGCGGGGCGGCGGTGCAAGCGATGAACGTGCACCTCGGCAAAGACGAAGGGCTCGGTTTGTAAGACCGAGCCCCTGGGATGGCGGCGGCAAGGACATTGCCCCGCCACCGGGTCGATGCCGCCTTAGCGGCGCGGGATCACGATGCGGCTTTCGCGCTCGGGGCCACGCAGCAGGCGCGGCTGTGCGTGTGAGCCCAACGCCAAAGCCGAGCGGCGCGCAGTTTGTTGCGCTGCGGCCAGGCTGCAAGCGTTGTGCTGCAGGTTGTACAGCGCCGCAGTCAGCATGCCTTCGTCGGTGTCGCCCATCGCATGGTCGTAGTCATCGCTGGCCGGGCAGGTGGCGGTGAAACCATCGGCGTAGTCACCGTAGCCCTTGGCGTTGATGCCCTTGAACTCGATTGGGAAGTACGAGATACCGCAGTTGTCCTTGGCCGTGAAGCCATAAGGCTTGCCACAGGTCGTACCGCCGATCACGCGGACGTCGACGTCGACGCCGCGCAGCCCGTTGATGATGGCTTCACTGGCCGAGCAGGTCCCGTTGGTCGTGATGACCGTGACGCGCGTCAGGTTCAGCGTCGGCAGCGGCTGCTGGTTCGAGCAGTTGAAGTTCGCATCGAGGATGCAAGACGAGCTGAAGAACGGCGTCTTCGCATCGTCGCTGTTGGTCTCGTCGCTGCGCTTGCTGTTGTACTGCAGCTGCTCGAACACCTTGCCGTCCGTCCGGCCGCTGCCGGCGATCATGTAAGCCAGCTCGCTGGCCAGGTAGAGGTAACCGCCGCCGTTGTAGCGCAGGTCCAGCACCAGGTCGGTGACCGCCGCCGCCTTCAGCGTGTTGACCGCGTCGATCAGTTTCTGCTCGGAGCTGGCGATGTGGTCGTTGAAGACAACGTAGCCGACCTTGCTGCCGGCGTTGTCGATCACCATCGTGGTCGGCACCGGCTGCTTGATGATCGTCGCGCTGGTCACGCTCTTGCTGAGCGTGCCACCGCCGGTGCGGCTGACGGTGAAACTGTGGGTTTGGCCGTTGTCACTCGGGAAGAGTGCGGCGTTCAGCGTGTCGATGCCCGACTGGGTCATGCTGTCCGCGCTGGCTCCATCGGCGCTGACCAGCAGATCACCGCGCAGCAGGCCTGCCGTGCTGGCGGGTGAACCCGGCTCGATGTAGGCGATCCGGATCCCACGCGGCGTGCTGTTCCAGGATTCGGCGTGCCACTCGATGCCGTAGCCGGAGGTCGAACCCGAGTTGATCAGGTCGTTCCATTCCTTGGTCGACATGGTGAAGCTGAACTGGTCGCGCAGCTTCCCCGAGGCGGTGTGGTTCGGTGTCAGCTGCGCGTTGAAGTAGTTGTCGAGCGAGCCGTAGACATCCGAGGTGTTGCTGAACAGCGCGTTGCCGGCGTCGACGCTGGGCATCTCGCTGGTCCAGAGGTACGCGTCGCTCATGTAGCTGTGCAGCCAGGCCTTTTCGTTGGCCAAGGTGCCGACCGTGGTCGGATCCAGCGCATCACCGCGGTAAGGGTTGGTTGGCGCGCAGACCTGCGGCGATGCATCGGCAGCGGGCGGGGGCGGAGGCGGCGGGGGCGGGAATGGCGTGCTGCCGCCGTCGCCGCCACCACCGCAACCGCCCAGCGTGGCGGTCAAGGCGGCGATCGCAAACAGCGTGGCCAGACGACTGGTCGAGCGGGTGCCAGCAGCGGCGCCCAGGTTCGTGGCTTCGGAAAGGGTCTCGGTCGAGGTCGGTTTCAAAGAAGTGGTCCCTGTGAATTTTTGGGTTCTGGCCCGGTGCGGTGGGGCCGGACAAATTGTGCCGAAACGCCCGCAGGCAAATTTCAGCAAACTTAAGGCAACCCAGGCGGCCTGGGCCCCTCCCCGCCTATCAGGCTGGGGCGACGGTCGCGGCGCTACTACCGACCCGCTCGACCATCTCGCGCGCGAAGTCGATGAAGGCCTGCGCACCCTTGGCCGCCGGGTCGAAAACGACGCCGGGCAGGCCGTAGCTGGGCGCTTCGGCCAGGCGCACATTGCGCGGGATCACGGTGTTGAACACCTTGTCGCCGAAATGCGCCTTCAGCTGGTCGCTGACCTGGGTCTGCAAGGTGATGCGGGGGTCGAACATCACGCGCAGCAGCCCGATCAGCTCCAGGTCGCGGTTCAGGTTGGCATGCACCTGCTTGATGGTGTTGACCAGGTCAGTCAGGCCTTCGAGCGCGAAGTACTCGCACTGCATCGGCACGATGACCCCATGCGCGCTGCACAGGCCGTTCAGCGTCAGCAGGCTCAATGACGGTGGGCAATCGATCAGCACGAAGTCGTAGTCAACTTCGGGCGCCTTCAGGGCGCGGCGCAGCCGCTCGTTGCGGTGCTCCAGCGCGACCAGCTCGATCTCGGCGCCAGCCAGTTCGCGGTTGGCGCCGAGCACGTCGTAGCCGCCCTGCTCCGACCGGGTCCGTGCTTCGGCGACGCTGGCGCTTTCCAACAGCACGTCATAGACGCTCGACTCGAGCTTGCGCTTGTCGACGCCCGAACCCATGGTTGCATTGCCCTGCGGATCAAGGTCAACCAGCAGCACCCGCTGGCCGACCCGCGCCAGGCCGGCGGCCAGATTGACACAGGTCGTCGTCTTGCCGACGCCGCCCTTTTGGTTGGCAATGCAAAAGATTCGGGACATGCCTCAGATTGTCGCTTGAGACCCCGACGGATAGCACACGCCAACCGCCGAGCCTGTGGACAAAGCTGTGGGCAGGCCAGTGGATTCGCTGGGGACGACCGGTGGAAAGTGAAGTCTGCCCGCTCAGGCCTTGGCAATCGACCGAAGCCACACCAGACAGCGGGCGGCGTCCAGCCCCGGAACGAGCAACGGTTCCACGTGAAACAGTTCGACGTCGGCGGGCACGCGTTCGCGCTCATCGGGCGCCAGGTGGGCCTTCATCGCGGCCCAGTGGCCACCCGGCGCCAAGCGCTCGCGGGTCAGGTTGACGAAGTCGGCCAGCGTTGCGAAGGCCCGTGAGGTGATCAGGCCGAAGGTTTCACCAGCCATAGCCTCGACCCGCTGGTGGCTGGCCTGGAGGTTCGGCAAGCCCAGCTCGGCCGCCACTTGCCGAATGAAGGCAGCTTTCTTGGCCACGGCGTCCACGCAGGTCACTTGCCAGCCCGGCTCGCAGATCGCCAACACCACCCCGGGCAGACCGGCGCCGCTGCCGACATCCAGCACCCGTAACCCTGCCCGCCCCTGCCCCGCTTCGCCCAGTTGGCGTCGCAGCGGTGGAACGATGGCCAGGCAGTCCAGCAGGTGTTGGGTCAGCATCGCTGCCGGCTCACGGACCGCCGTCAGGTTGTAGACCCGGCTCCAGTGCGCGATCAGGTCCAGATAGCGCAACAGCTGGGTCTGGGTGGGTGCTGAGAGCTCGAGCCCGAGTTCGTCGAGGCCGCGCTGGAGGTCATCGGCGAGGGGATGGTGAGGAGCAGAGGTCACGGCAGATGCGACTCAGGGGTGGGCACAGGTCCATCACGCCCGACGGGGGTGTGCGGGGCCGAGGTGAGTGGAAAGGAGACCGAGCAGGCTCGTGGAATCGCAGTCACGCCGCGTCGACCACTCCGGGCGAAGCCGCACTCGGATCGCTGCCCCGCCCCACCTCACCGGGCCCGTCGTTCGCCGCCACCGGCTCGACCACCGCATGGAAGCCGGCGAAGCGCTTCTTCTTCAGATGGACCAACAAGAGCGAGATCGCCGCCGGGGTCACGCCCGAAATGCGGGCCGCCTGGCCCAAGGTCTCCGGACGGTGGCGGCTCAGCTTCTGGCGCACCTCGAAGCTCAGCGCCGTGACCTGGCCATAGTCCAACTCGGCCGGCAGCGTCAGGCTTTCGTAGACCAGTGAGCGCTGGACCTCGTCGACCTGCTTGTCGATGTAGCCGGCGTACTTGACCGAGATTTCCAGCTGCTCGATCAGCACATCGGCCAGTTCGTTGCCGAACTCGACGCGCAAGGTTTCACGTGAAACACCGGCCTCTGGTTTCGCCACCGCCGCCAATGCGGCCACCTGGTCAAACCCGATGCCCGGCCGGCGCAGCAGGTCGGCCAGGCTGTATTCGCGCTCGATCGCCTTGCCCAGCACGGCTTCAGCCGCAGCGGCCGGCAGGATGCCCGGGTGAACCCAGGTCGAGCGCAGACGCTCAGCCTCGCGGGCCAGGGCGTCGCGCTTGCGGTTGAAGGCGGCCCATCGCTCGTCATTTACCAGACCCAGGCCCCGACCGATCTCGGTCAAGCGAGCGTCGGCGTTGTCTTCGCGCAGCTGCAGCCTGAACTCCGCCCGGCTGGTGAACATGCGGTACGGCTCGGTCACGCCCTTGGTCACTAGGTCGTCGACAAGCACCCCGAGGTAGGCTTGGTCGCGCCGCAGCGACAGCGGCTCCTCGCCGCGGGCGGCACGGGCGGCATTGACGCCGGCGTACAAACCTTGCGCAGCCGCCTCTTCGTAGCCGGTCGTGCCGTTGATCTGGCCGGCGAAGTACAGCCCGGCAATCGCCCGGGTTTCGAAGCTGCTCTTCAGCTCGCGCGGGTCGAAATAGTCGTACTCGATCGCGTAGCCCGGCCGCAGGATGTGGGCGTTGGCCAGCCCCGGCATCGAGCGCACGGCGGCCAGCTGCACATCGAACGGCAACGAGGTCGAAATGCCGTTCGGGTAGAACTCGTTCGTCGTCAGGCCTTCGGGCTCGAGGAAGATCTGGTGGCTGTCCTTGTCGGCGAAGCGGTTCACCTTGTCCTCGATGCTCGGGCAGTAGCGCGGCCCCACCCCTTCGATGACACCGGTGAACATCGGGCTGCGGTCGAAGCCCGAGCGGATGATCTCGTGCGTCTCGGCGCTGGTGTGGGTGATCCAGCACGGCACCTGGCGCGGGTGCATCGCGGCGCCGCCCATGAAGCTGAACACCGGCACCGGGCCCAGATCCCCCGGCTGCTCGGCCAGCAACGAGAAGTCGATCGAGCGGCCATCGATACGCGGCGGCGTGCCGGTCTTCAGCCTGCCCTGCGGCAGCTTCAGCTCCTTCAGCCGGGCCGACAAACTGACCGCCGGTGGGTCGCCCGCCCGGCCGCCGCTGTGGTTCTGCAGACCGACATGGATGCGGCCGTCGAGGAAGGTGCCCGCGGTCAACACCACGGTGCGCGACCGGAAACGGATGCCGACTTGCGTCACCGCGCCGACGACCCGATCGCCCTCGACCATCAGGTCATCGACCGCCTGCTGAAAGATCCACAGGTTCGGCTGGTTCTCCAGCCGGCGGCGGATCGCGGCCTTGTAGAGCACCCGGTCGGCCTGGGCCCGCGTCGCGCGCACGGCAGGACCCTTGCTCGAATTGAGGATGCGGAACTGGATGCCCGCCTCGTCGGTGGCCAGCGCCATCGCGCCACCCAGCGCATCGACCTCTTTGACCAGGTGGCCCTTGCCGATCCCGCCGATAGACGGGTTGCAACTCATCTGCCCCAGCGTCTCGATGTTGTGGGTCAGCAGCAGCGTGGCGCAGCCCATGCGGGCGGCGGCCAAAGCCGCTTCGGTGCCGGCGTGGCCACCACCGACCACGATGACGTCAAATTCCTGGGGATAAAGCACGGGCGCTTCCAATGACGGGGACGAGCGCGGACTCGCGCGCAAGGGGTTGATTTTAAAGAGGGCCACCCCAGGCGTCACGAAGCGCAGCGATCACCCACCCAGACGCATGCAGGCTCTCGGACAAATGACGCGAGTAAATGCACACATCGGAGGTCCTCCGGCACCTTCTGGCACAAGAAAATGCTCGGCATGACCACCGCCGCCCCACTGGCCTGCCGCTCAGGCTGCGGCGCCTGCTGCACCGCCCCGTCGATCTCCAGCCCGATACCTGGTATGCCCGGCGGCAAGCCAGCCGGTGTGCCCTGCGTGCAGTTGGACGAGGACTTGCGCTGTCGCTTGTTCGGCGACCCGCGACGGCCGGTGGTGTGCGGATCGCTACAGCCTTCGGCGGCGATGTGCGGGCCTGACCGCGTCCACGCGATGTATTGGTTGACGCAGCTGGAAGCGCAGACCCATCCCGGGTCCGGCACGCTTGGCTGACCGTCTCAAGCGTTCAGCCAAAGCCATCACACTTTCTCGTTAGGCTTTTGGCGCCACGCGTAGCAGCGCGATGGCATGCGTGCCGTCTGGCACGTGGCCCCTCGCATGGACTGCAACCCTCGCACCCAAAAAAAGAGGTGCTGACGGCGGAACGCCGCCAGCACCTAGAAAGTCAACCAAGCCAAACCTGGGAGCGACACCTTGACGGTATTGCCAACAAGTCCGACGCTGGTTGTGGAGGGATTCGGTTGGTGAGGGTCAGTTGACGCGTCCCGTCAGGCGTGGACGCGTCACAAATGGCATGAGCGGCAGCGTGCTTACCAGCCCGTCCTGGGCAGGTCGGTTTCGCCGGGGCCACCACCGACCAGGCGCAATTCAGCGCGGTCGAGTTCTCGCACTCCAACAGCCGGCACAGGCTCGGCCACCGGACGACGCAACACGGGGCGAATCAGGGACAACAGGGCTTGCTTCATGGGGACTCCGGGGCGGGTAATACGCTGACTCAGCGCGTGCCGCCATTGAAGCAATCGGCCCCTTTTTCGAACACTGTCAACTCTTACAGGTGCCGGTAACCACCTGTCACCAGCGCCGGGCTCGTCAGTGGATGAGCCCGAGCCTGAGCGCCTTCAGCACCGCCTGATGCTTGTTGACCGAACCCAGTTTGCGCATCGCGTTCTGGATGTGCAGGACCGCGGTGCGCTCGCTGATCCCGAGGATGCTGCCGACCTCCCAGGCCGTCTTGCCTTCCATCGTCCAGCGCAGCGCTTCGAGTTCCCGAGGGGTCAGTGACGGCGCCTCGACCAACTGCTCAGCCGGCACGAACAGGCGCAGCGCCGTGTCCTGCGCATGCACCGCGAACAGCTGCAAATCCGCCACCATGCGGGTCAGCTCGCCGGGTTGCTTCGGCAAGTGCTGGTCACGGTCCACACCCAGCATGAAATGACGCCCCTCCGGCAAGTGGAGCGCCAACGCAATGCCAGCCCGATAACCGAAGGCGGCCTGCTCTTCCCATAGATCGATGGCGCCATTGCGGAGATAGGTTTCCTGGTCCCAAACAATGGGTACCGCGCCCCGCTTGCAATGCTGCATGACCGGATCGCGCCGGTGAGTGTCGACCGCCGACGCGCCCGCCTGGCGATAGTCCGCAGGCATGTTGTCGACGCCAACAAAGTCCGAGCGCGTCAACGAGTGGTCGACCACCGTCAGCGCCGACACGTACTTGAAGCCCAAGTCGGTCGCGAAACGTATCACTTGCGAGCGGAAGTCGTCGATCGACCTCGCCTCCATGATCGACAGAAAACTGTGGCTCAACATGGTGCCACTCATCACAACACCCTGACAGGATTGACAGCTAGCCGGTGCAACACGACATCTCCAGACTTCGGGCTGTTCGGACGAAGAAGAAGGCCAACATGCACACGACCTCTTGCGTCTCCATGCCACCCCCCTGGGCGCTTTACGCCTGGCCCGCCATTTTCTGTCAGGCCAGCGCCAAGCGTAAGGCAAGATTTGTCCACTTGGGCACTCGGGTGACCACCTCGGGCAGCCGAGGCACGCCCTGCGCGGGCCAAACCGTGTGGAGCGACTACTTTGACGAGGGCCAAGCCGGCCTGGCCTGGGACTGGGTCCAGATCGCCGATGGCGTGGTGGCGATGGCCAACCCGCTGTGCGTGGTGACCAACCTGCGCCTGGTGGGCGAACACGGCGAGCTGCTGGCGGCCCGCGAGTCGGCACTGCACTTGAGTCGGCTGGTCTGCCAGCTGCCGTGGCAAGACGAAGTGTGGCGGGCGGTTCAAGCGGCGTGACGGGCGCTTGAAGACCGACAACCTTAACCCCGTCGCCGGCCCACCCAGGCCGCCACCAGCCCGAACACCAGCAGCCCGGCCACCCCCGTGGCCGCATCGGCCAGCAGCAGCGCCGGCGGCCCATGGTGTTCAAAGGCCCAGCCGTCGACCAGCGTGACCCACGCGATCGGCATGTTCGACAAGGACGCGAGCAGGTTGTATTTGGTCGCGGCAGCGCCCTTGCCAATCGCCTCCAGCACCACGGCCGAGAAGCCGGCGTAGGTCAGACCCTGGGTGAAGGCATAGAGCAGTGCGTGCAGCACGAAGCTCGCTTCGCTGCGCGGTGCGAGGGCCATCGACAAGGCGACCGTCACCATCACGACGCCAAACAGGCAGTAGGCCCGTTGTCGGTTCAAGCGATCGCAGATGAAGCCGCCCACCAGGCAGCCGAAGGCCGACACCACGCCCCCCAACGTGCCGCTGACCAGCGCCACCGTGTTGGCCGAGGCCTGCCAGCTGCCGGCCGCGACCGACCACAGGTTGCCGGCCGCACCGCTGCCGATGGGCAAGAAACAGATCAGGATCGCCAACGCGCCGCGCCGCGAACAGGCCACCGCCCACAGGTCACGTGCGGTCTCACGCAGCCGGACCCACGCCTCGGCCCAACCCACGGGCGCAGCGCCCACCGCTGTTTCGATCGGCGGCTCGGGCAGCCCCCAGAGCGCACAAGCACACAGGGCGCATGCCGCCCCCAGCGCCATGGCTGCCCCGGCCGGTGACAGCCCCAGCGACTGCACCATCCACAACCCGGCACCGCCACCGACGCCCAGGCCACCCAGGTTGCCGGCCTGGAACCAACCCGCCGCGCGGCCCTTGGCCTGCTCGGGTGTCGCATGCGCCATCAGGCTCTCGACCGACATGCCCAGCACGGTTGCCGCCAGGTTGGTCACCAGCACGGCGGTGGCCATCCATGGCAGGCTGGCCGCCGTCAGCGGCAAGGCCCCGGTGGCCCAGGTGCCGGCCGCGCAGGCAACACCGCCCAGCACATACCAATAGCGGCGCCGCCAGCACAGATCGATCACCGGCGCCCAGAAGAATTTCCAGGTGTGCGGCAAATAGCTCAGCGCGATCAACCCCGCCACCTCGGTCGGCGGCACACCGGCCGCGTTCAGCAGCCAGGCCATCGTCACCGTCAGAAAGCCGCTGCTGACACCAAACGGCAGGATCAGCAGCGCGAAGCGCAACGGGTGCGGTGGCACGCCAGCCACCTGACCACCCGCCGCGGCCGAGGTCACCGCACCGCCGCCTTCGTGAACTGCCGCGCCAGGAAGGTCAGGCACACGACTGCCAGCAGCACGCTGCCGATCGCCGGCACCGCCATGTCCCAGGCGTTGATCGGCTCGCCCTTGAGCACCCGCGCCATCAGCGTCGACTGCGCCAGCGCCGGCACCCACAAGTGCCAAGGCTTCTCGCCGTCCTGGTTGAACAGCGTCATCATCGGCAGCAGCGACACGCCGAGCACGACCACCGTCGCATTGGCCTGCGCCTCCTTGAAGCTCTTGCAGCGGATCGCAATCGCCATCAGCAACGCCGACAGCGCGCCCGCCAGCGGCAGCAGCAGCGCCAGGAAGGCCGCCGCCTCGTGCAACCCGTACTGGAACATCGCTGCCAGCGTCTCGCTTTGCAGCAGCCACTGCCCGGGCAGGAAGCTCAGCGACGACAGCACCGCGATCAGCATGCCGACCGCCGACACCGCGCCCCACTTGCCGATCACCAGCGCCAGCCGCGGCGCCGGGTTCATCAGCAGCGGCTCCAGCGAGCCCCGTTCACGCTCGCCGGCGGTCGTGTCCAGTGCCGCGTTCAGGGCGCCGTAGAGCACCGCCATCAGCACGAAGAACGGCAGCATGCCGGTCAGCTGGGCAGCCCGCGTCGCTGGGTTGGCGAGGTCACGCTCGTCGATCTCGACCACCTCCATCGCGCTCGGCGCGACGCCACGCACCGCCAGCCGCAGCGTGCCTTGCTCGCGGTTGAACCCTTCGATCAAGCGGCTCAGGCGGCCGACGCCGCTCTGGGCCCGCTGGTTGGCGCTCGACGTGATGATCTCGACCACCGGCGTCTCACCCCGCGCCAGGTCGTTCTCGAAGCTCGCCGGCACCACCAGCACCGGGTCGCCCAGCTTGCTGTCTTTCAACTGCTTCTCGTAGTCGGGCGGCGCCACCTGCAGCGTGTAGGTCTGGCGCAGCAGGTAGTTGCGCAGCGTCGGCGCCTGGTCCAGGCCGACCGCGGTCAGCTCGCGGGCATCGGCCCGCTTTTCGATGTCCGACACCAACGTCGAGATCAGCACCAGCACCAGCGGGCCCATCGCGACCGAGCTGAGGAACACCGTCAGCAGCGTGCGCCGGTCGCGCAGCGCGTCGGTCAGTTCCTTGCAGAAAACCGCCCAGGCGGATCGGGCCATCATGTTGTCTTCTCCTCGGCCAGTTCACCGGCGTCGTGGCGTTCGGTCGACGTGAACGCCAGGTCCACGAAGGCCTCTTCGAAATCGCTGTGTCCGGTGCGCGCCGACAGCTCGGCCACCGTGCCTTCGGCCACCGTGCGGCCGTGCGAGATCACGACGACGTGGTCGCACAGCCGCTCGACCTCTTGCATGATGTGGGTCGAGAACACGATGCATTTGCCTTCGTCGTCGCGCAGCCGGCGCAACGCGTCGCGCAGCGCACGGGTCGCCAGCACGTCGAGCCCGTTGGTCGGCTCGTCGAGGATGATGTTGGGCGGGTTGTGCACCAGTGCGCGTGCCAACGCGGTCTTCATCTTCTCGCCCTGGCTGAAGCCGTCGGTGCGGCGGTCGAGCAAGGGCGCCATCTCCAGCACCTTGGCCAGCTGGTCGGCGCGGGCACTGGCTTGCGCATTGCTCATGCCATGCAGGCGGCCGTAGTAGACGATGTTCTCGCGCGCCGTCAGCCGCGGGTACAGGCCGCGCGCATCCGACAGCACCCCCATGCGCGCCAGCGCCGCCATCGGCTCGGCCGCCACGTCAATGCCATCGACGCGCACCCGCCCGGTGTCCGGTGCGATCAGCGCGGCCATCATGCGCAACGTCGTCGTCTTGCCGGCGCCATTGGGGCCGAGCAGGCCGGTGATGCGGCCGTCCTCGGCGCGCCAGCTCACGCCATCCACCGCGCGCACTTCGCGCGCCTTCTTGCCGCGCCCGTGGACGAAGCGCTTGGCCAGTTGTTCGACTTCGATCATCGGTCGGCTTTCGAGGAAGGCGCGTCGTCAGGGCCCGGGCGAACATGCGGGGCCGGGGCCGAGGCCGGCGGCGTCGGGGCTGGCGGCGCCGAGGCTGCCGGCGGGCTGGGCGGTGCGAACGCGGGCGGGCGCGGCAGCTGGGTCGCGCACTTCGCATCGTCCAGCACGGTGGTCAGTGCCTGGGCATCTTCGTCGGTGTCGACGAAGCGGTACATCACTTCGCGCATGCAGCCCAGCGCCATCAGGCCATGGCCGGCATGCGGCACGACGACATGGCGCGCCTTAGACCCCAGCGCCTGCGTGACCCGCTCGCCATGGCGCGGTGGCGTCACCGGGTCATCGCCGCCCGACATCACCAAGGTCGGCGCCGGAGCCGGCGGCATGGTGTAGAAAGCAGCCGGTACGTTGCCCTTGGGCCAGATGGCACAAGCATCGCGGTACAGCACCAGGGCGGCGTCGCCGAAATCAGGGCCCGGCTTGTCGCCGGTCTTGCCCAGGCGCGGCATGTCCTCGGCACAGACGACCGAGAAGTGCATGCCCATGGCCAGGTCCAGCCCCCGGCTGTTGCCGCCCATCGAGGTCGCCAGGCCGACGATGGCACCGTAACGCCCGGCCGCGGCCTCGCTGATCGCGAACGGCAGCGCCGAAGCCAGCGCCGGTGCATACAAAGGCAGGCGGACCAGGCCGACCAGCATGTCGCGCGTCAGCGTGAATCGTTCGTCGCGCCCGGTTACCGGGTGCGGCACCACCACCTCGCGCGGCATGGCGGCCAGCACCGCCGTCCACTGGGCACGCAGGCCGGGATAACGCTGGCGGCAGGTCGGGTCGGCCTGCGGCCCTTCGCAGGCGGCCAGCAGTGCATCGAACGCGCGCTGGGCATCGGGCGAGAACGAGCCGGGCAAAGCCATGTCCGGCGGTGCAACGCCGTCGAGCACCGCGCGTCGCACGCTGCCGGGGAACTGGCGCATGTACTCGAGCACCGCCCGGGTGCCGTAAGAGCCACCCATCACGTTGACCTTGTCGGCGCCGAGCGCACGGCGCACCGCGTCTGCGTCGGCCATTGCGATCGTCGTCGTGAACTGGCGCAGGTCGCCGTAAGGCAGCTTCTGCAGCGCGTCGCGGCAGGCCAGCAGCACGGCGGTCTGGCGGGTCTGGCTGATGCTGTCGGCCAACGGCCTCGTCGGTGCCTCGGGCTCGCAGTTCAGCGGCGCACTGCGACCGGTGCCACGCTGGTCGATCAGGATCACGTCGCGCCGGTTCAGAAAGCGGGTCAGCACACGCGCCACCGGCCCAGCCAGGCCGATGGCGCTCTGCCCCGGACCGCCGGCAAAAAACAGCACCGGGTCCGGTTTCTTGTTGCGCGCGATCGCCGGCAGCACCGCGAAGTGAACGTCGATCTGCGGCCCGTCGGCGCGCGCCGGGTCCAGCGGGCGCTTCAGCACACCGCACTGGGCTTCGTGTTCGACGCCCTTCAGGCGGCACGGCTTCAGGCTGAGTGTCGGCTCGGCCGCGGCGGCTGGCTGGCCGACGCCGAGCGCCGCGGCAGCCATCGCCACGGCCACCCCCCAGCCCAATCGCCAGCGAAAGGAATCAGCTCGTTCTTGCTTCATGGCCGGCGATTGTGAAGGCACTCGCACCGCCCCACCGCCGCGGCGGATGAAACGCCGGGTGACACGCACCAAGCGCCGCCCGCCACGCGCGGGCAGCCGCCGCGCGCGCCGCGTGCTCACGCCGGCAAGGCCGGGGTCAGCAAGCGCTTCAGCTCGCCGCTTGCGATCAGCGCCTCGAGGTCGTTGGCGCCGCCGATCAGCGCGCCGTTCACGAACACCATCGGCAAGGTGGGCCAGCCGGTCCACATCTTCAACGCGTTACGTGAACGCCACTGACTCAAGTAGCTGCCATAACCCAGGTAGTGATAGGCCACCCCGGCGGCGTCGAGCAGGCGCTTGGCCTTGCGCGGGAACGGGTTCATCGCCATGCCCACCACGACGACCGGGTGGGCAGCCACCGCCTGCTGCACCTCGGCCAGGATGGCCGACTGGTGCTGCGCAATGCGCTCGCGCACCGCAGGGTGGATCTGGGCTTCGGCAAGAACAGCACGCGGCATGGTGGCAACAGCAGAGCAAGGATGCGGCGCAATCTAGCAGAGGCGGGCCGCCGATTGCCTGTCTTCGTGCCTAGCGGGATTTCGAAGCCCCTGGCCGCCCCCCGGTCTTGGGCTTTGGGCCGATGATCGCCGCTTTGCCCTCAACCCTCGGGAGACACCATGAAGCTCTACTACAGCCCCGGCGCCTGTTCGCTGTCACCGCACATCGTGCTGCGCGAAGCCGGTTTGAATTTCGACCTGGCCTTGGCCTCGACCAAAACCAAGAAGCTGGCCGATGGCAGCGACTTCTACCAGGTCAACCCCAAGGGCCAAGTGCCCGTGCTGGAGCTGGACAACGGCGAGCGCCTGACCGAAGGCCCGGCCATCGTGCAGTACATCGCCGACCAAGCGCCCACGTCCAAGCTGGCCCCGCCGGCCGGCAGCATGCAGCGCTACCGCCTGATGGAGTGGCTGAACTTCATCACCAGCGAGCTGCACAAGAGCTACTCACCGCTGTTCAACCCGGCGATGCCGGAAGAAGGCAAGGCGGTCTACCGCGCCCGCATCAGCGAACGCCTGCAGTGGGTCGACAGCCAGCTCGAGGGCAAGCAATACCTGCTCGGCGACGAGTTCAGCGTCGCCGACGCCTACCTGTTCACCGTGTCCGGCTGGAGCAAGGTCGTCGGCGTCGACATGAGCGGGTTGAAGAACCTGAACGCCTTCCGCGATCGCGTCGCTGCCCGCCCCGCAGTGAAAGCCGCGATGGAAGCCGAGGGGCTGAATAAGTAGCCCCCACGCCCCCTACTGGGGGCTGCCTTGCAGGCCGCGCCGGGCCAGTGGCCCGGCCCCTCGCCAGGCACGAACAGTCCACTGGACTGTTCATGTCCGGGCGCGGCCCCCATGGGGGCTCGCGCAGCGGACCGGCAAAGCCGGGTCCGCGCACGCCACTTGGAGAGCGGCGGCTCCTGCGGCGCGCCGCCTTCAGTCAGGGCTTCAGATGTTGGGCGAAGAAGCCCTCCATCGCCGAGTAGAACTCGAAGCGGTTTTCCTCGTTGTGGAAACCGTGGCCCTCGTTGTCCTTGACCAGGTACTGCACCTCGATGCCGCGCTTCTTCAGCGCTTCGACCACCTGGTCACTTTCGGCCTTGTTGACCCGCGGGTCCTTGGCGCCCTGGGCGATGAACAGCGGCGTCTTGATCTTGTGCGCCTGCAGCGCCGGAGAGGTCGCGGTCAGACGCTCCTTGTCCTTCGGGTCCTCCGGGTTGCCGACCATCGCATAGAACTGCTGGCGCATCGGCTCCCAGTACGGCGGGATCGTCTTCATGAAGGTGAACAGGTTGGACACGCCGACATAGTCCACCGCCGCGGCGTACAGATCCGGCGTGAAAGCCACGCCGGCCAGCGTCGCGTAACCGCCGTAGCTGCCGCCGTAGATGCCGATGCGCTTCGGGTCGGCAATGCCTTGCTGCACCAGCCACTTCGCGCCGTCGGTCACGTCGTCCTGCATCTTCAGGCCCCACTGGCCGAAGCTGGCTTCCCAGAACTCGCGGCCATAGCCGGTCGAGCCGCGGAAGTTCATCTGCAGCACGCAGTAGCCGCGGTTGGCGAGGAACTGGACCTCCGGGTTGAAGCCCCAGCCGTCACGCGCCCAAGGCCCACCGTGCGGGTTGACGATGCAGGCCAGGTTCTTCGCTGGGCGGCCGGGCGGCAGCGTCAGGTAGCCGGGGATCACCAGGCCATCACGCGCGGTGTAGCTGATGGGCTTCATCTGCGCCATCTGCGCCGCCGGCAGCGCCGGGTTGATGTCACCCAGCTTGCTGAGTTTGTCGCTCGCCGCGTCGTAGACATAACGCGCACCGGGCGTCTGGTCGCTCATCGAGGCCACGACGAACTGGTCCTCGTTGCGGCTGGCGCTTTGCAAGACGATCTGCTGCCCCGGCAGCTGGCGCTCCAGACGGTCGTAGATCGTCTTCATCGGCGCATCGAACAGGTGGCGATCGGGCTTCTCGGCCTGGAAATCGGCCTGCGTCAGCACCTTGCGTTTCTGCGAATAGGCCGCCCCCATCAGGTCGACCTTCGGATGCGCGTAGACGACCTGCTCAGTCTCCGGCTTGGCCGGGTCGATCAGCACCAGCGCGGTCTTATCGCGGCCGCGGTTGCTGAGCGCGTAGAAGCGCTGGTTGTCGAAGTCAAAAAAGGTCGGCCCGACCTGGGTCCGGAAGTCGGTCGAGAACAGCGGCTTGAACGGATCCGCTTCGGTCGCCCGGTACAGCAGCGTGTTGTTGACGCCGTCGCTGGCCACCGCCAGCCGCACGCGGCCGCTGTGGTCAGCCGTCCAGTCGACGATGTTGCCGGGGTTCTCGGCCACCAGCGTCGCGGCACCGGTGCGCACGTTGACGCGGTAAACGTCGAAGGCCGACTTGTTGCGCTGGTTGTGCTGGATCAGGATGTGCTCCGGGTCGTCGACCAGCTCGTTGACGATGCCGGCGCGCACGCCGCCGTCGGGCGTCAGCGGCGTCAGCTTGCCGGTCGCGACATCGACGGCCACAACGCGCACGTTCTCGTCGCCGCCGAAGTCCTTCTCGTAGAGCACCGTGCCGTTGCCCTTCCAGCGGTAGATCGAGATGTCGCGCGCGCTCTCGCGGGTCAGCTGGCGTGCGGCACCGACCGGCTTGCCGGCCTCGAGCGCCTGCACGAACACGTTCATCCGCTTCGCGTCCCCACCATCACCCACGGCCGGTTGCATGAAGCCCAGCCACTTGCCGTCGTCGCTCAGGCGGAAATAGGCCTTCTCGGGGTTGCGGAAGAAGTCGCGCAGCGGGAACTGCGGCGGCAGCGTGTCGGCCTGGGCAGGCAGCGTGGCAGCCAAGCCGGCGACGGCGCAGGCTGACAGGGCCAGCGCACGAACGGCAACGTGCCGATGGGTGGGCAAAGGCATGGAGTCTCCTCGTTAGTGATTCGGATGGCGGCGATTCTTCGCCGCCATCCACCACTGCCGAGTTCCCATGCGATGAACCGACCGATCAGCGCGACAGGCTGCGCACCGATCGGCATGGCCGGTGAAACCCGCGCGGGCTCAGAGCCTGATGAGCGGGCGTGACTGAAAGACTCTCAGGCCTTCTTCAGCACCTTGTCGCAGGCACCGCGTTGCTCGTCGGCCGCCGGCAGCTTGGCGCAGACCGGGTTCAGCTGCGCGCGCAGCCGCTCGACCACCGCCTTGTGCTGGCCCTTGGCGTTCCACGCCGTCAGCTTGTCGCCCACCTTCTGCATCGAGCGCGCGCTGCGCTCGTAGAACGCGCCCTGCTGGCCATCCGCCTCGCGGATCAGCTGCGCCACCGTCTTCTCGATCTTGGCCTCGTCCTGCGGCGCCAGCTCGACCAACGTGGCGACGTAGCTCGCGCCCCATTGCAGGCGCGTGGCCGGGCCTTCGCTCTTGTTGAAGGCCTGCTCCGACCAGCTCAGCGCCTCGGCCTTGCGGCCCTGCTTCTTCGCGTTGCCGGACAACTGGCTCATCAGGTAATAAGGCGAGTGGCTCTTCGGCAGGCTGGCCTGCAGCAGCGCATCGCTGTCTTTCCACAGCCCGGCCTCGCCTAGCAGGTGGGCGGCCGAGGTGATGACAGCCTGGCGCTCGTAGCCTTCGGTGACCTCCTGGTCGGCGCGTGCCGCTTCGTCGCGCACCTGCTTGAGCAGCGTCTCGGACAGCTTGGGCTTGAGGGCTTCCTTCGGCTGGTCCAGCCGCGCCAGGTCGACCCGGCCGATCAGCGCCGACATGCGGTCGGCGCGCGACAACGTGGCATCGCCTTGCAGACGCACCAGCGCGGCATCGAGCGCCGCCACCATCGCCTGGCGGTCGGGGCCGGTGGCCGGCGCCAGCGCCTTGGCCAGTTCGGGCGCGTAGTTCACCACCGCGTCCATCTGGCTGCGCGTGGCCGCCGGGTCGGCCAACAGCTTCTTGATCCGATCGCGCAGCGCGGCGTCGACCTTGATCGATGGCTTGGCGTTCGGCTCGAGCTCGGCCTGACCGACCAGCGCCTTCAGCAGCAGCCGGGTCACCGTCTCGGTCTCGTTGGCCGGGCAGCTGCCGGCCAGTTGCGCCAGCAGCGGCGCGCGCTCAGCCTCGGGCACCAGCTGGGCTTCGTCGGTGTCCCACGAGTAGAAAGCCAGCATGCGCCATTCGTTGGCCGTCACCGGCTTGCCTGCCTTCGCTTCGCTCAGCACGGTCTTGACCGGGCGGCCGCCGGCCAGGCCCATCTGCAGCACGTTCATCACCGCCGGCGCGTCGGCCTCGCCAGGCAGGCGGGTGATCTCGGCGCCATCGGTGTTGAACAGGATCAGCGTCGGGTAGCCGCGCACCTTGAAGCGCGCGCCCAGCTTCTGCGCGCCCGGCAGGTCACCGTCGATGCTGACGGCGACAAAACTCTTCGAACGCTCGATGAAATCCTGCCGGTTGAACAGCGTGGCCTTCAGCTGGTTGCACGGCGGGCACCACTTGGCGCCCCAGTACACCAGCACCGGCTTGCCCTCGGCCTTGCCCTGCGCGAAGGCCTTCTCGATGTCGGCATCGGCAGCCGCCGGCTGCCAGGCGACCTGAGGCCCGCTGGCCGCGGTGGCCCAGGCCGGCGCGGCGCTCAAGGCCGCAAGGGTGATGCAGGCGGCCGACACGGCACGAACCAGACGGGAAACACGCACGGGCGACGAAGAGGCAATGGCAGGCACAGGGATCTCCGGTGATGGGGCCAAGCAAAGCGCCTGCGGCCCGCCGGCAGGTCACCGGCGCGCAGGCTGCTCCAGAAGATGGCCGGATTGTGCGACAGCCCACCTGCTTCGCAGAGGCCGCCGGCCGTCTGTGGACGATGGTTGATGAATCCGGATCGATCAGACATGACTGATTGCAATCACTACTGATTGGGTATCTACTGGTATTGCACACAACAAAAAGCCCGTCCATCCGGCGGGCTTATTAACGGCCACCGGCAGCCCAGTCTGCCTGCGTCGGCCCCGCGGCGGGCCTCATTGCTCCGTCGCGCACCGCCAACCAGTTGGACGGTGGAGGGTTCTCCTTTGTTGTCGCGACGGCCCGCTGCCGAGCAGTTGGGTAGGCGGGTCCACACCGCCGGAGCCCCGCGCTGGCCGCCGCTCCGATGGCACCGGTTTGCCCGGAGGCGGCGTGCGCCAGCCTGAAACGAGGTCTCTCATGACACAAGCCCCCCTTTCTGTTGCAGTCCGCACCACCAACCGTCGAAGAATGCTCGGCGTCGGCGCCGCTGGTGCGGCACTCGGCCTGGTCGCTGCACCCGCGGCTGCGGCCGTGACGCGCGCCCGTGCGCGCTATCGGCTGAGCGTCGACTACGCCGTGCCGGTGGACACGATGAGCGTGGTCCCTTGGACCGACACCGTGTTTCAGACCGGCAGTGACGTGACGCTGCAAGCCGACGGCCGCCTGCTGATCAACCGCAGCGGGCTCTACGAGTTCGTGTTCTCCGGCGACTGGGACGCGAAGTCCGGCAATGACATCGACCTGCGCAAGATCGGCATCTGGCGCCAGGCGGTCGGCCAACCCGACTGGCCGATGGATGCCCACGAGCGGCTCGGTTTCCTCAACCTGCCCGGTTCGAACCCGCCGGCGGTGGCGCGCTACCAAGGTGACTGGTCACCACCACCGCTGCCGCTGATGGCGATGGCCAGCACCGAGATCACCGTCTCCCCGCCCGGCGTCGCCAGGCCCGGCGATGCCGCGCTGGTGTCGCTGTCGTCGATCAACCGGACGCAGATGGACGACGATGCCCTCAGTGCGCTGAGCGTGCAGGCCAAGGTGGTCGCGCCCGACACCGTGCGGGTGACGCTGTTCAACCCCTGCATCGAGACCGGCATCAGCGTCGCCGCCGGCATGCTGCGGGTGGCCGCCATGAGCCTGACCAAGACCCGCGGCTCGAACGACGATGCCTGGATGGTGCTGCACACCTCGTCGGTCGAGCTGTTCACCGGCGAGCGCGTCTATGGCGTCATCCAGCACAAAGTCGAAGGCACGCTGCTGCAAGCCACCCGAAGCAGCTACCTGCAGATCGACAGGTTGGAGTGACCCCCCGTCCGGCGCGCTTCAGCCGTCCACGCCGGACGCCCCGAGCCGGCCTTGTGGTGACTCCTCGTCCGCCGGCTCGGCATTGGCCCGTGCCAGCGCCATCCAGACGCTGAACGGCAGCCTGAAGGCCCGCTTCGGTGCCGGCCGCACGACCTCCAGCGCCCCGAAGGCCAGGCCGGCGCTTTCCGGCGCGCCGGCCACCGGGTGCGCCAGCATCACGCCGTAGACCTCGGGCACCTCATCGGCCTCGCCGATGCCGGCCTTCAACACGTACCAGCATTCGCCGCACAGCGCACGGTAGGCCTCGCCCTTGGCCGGCCGCTTCAGGTCGCCCAGCAGGTCGGCACGCCGCACCTTGACCTCGTGCACGATCGGCTCGACATAGTCTTCGACGGTGGTGTGGCGGATCGAATAGACATCCGGCATCGCCATCGCCCAGCGCGTCACTGGCAGCACCTGGCCATCCGGCCCCTGCAGCTCGCCAGCCACCGGTGCGCGCAAGCTCAAGCCCCGCCAGACGACGCGCCCGGCGCGCTGCATCTCGACCGCGATCCGCGCCACCAGCGCCTCGTGGGCATCCCGCGCCGCGCGGTTGCGCTGCAGCGTCGCGGCCAGCGCTTGAATGCCGGCGTCGGTGACGCGCAGCGTCTCGCGGCCGTGCAGGTCGCTGCGACGTTCCAGCCAGCCGGCGGCCAGCAATTCGACCTCGACCAGGTCCTGGCAGGGCCAGCCGGCCGAGCGCCAGACCTCGCGCAGCCGGCGCCGATGGACCAAGGTCAGCGACAGGGGATCCACCGCCACGCGGCTTTACTCGACAATCTGCACCCCGCGGCCGAAGGCCACACGGTCTTTGATCTGCGCAGCGGCCTCGTTGGGCTCCGGGTAATACCAGACGGCGTCGCTGTTCAGTTCCCCGTTGACCAGCAGGCTGAGGTAGCGAGCTTGGCCCTTCCACGCGCAACTGGTGCGGTGGTTCGAGAAGCTCGTGTACTCGCGTTTCAAGGCCGCCTCGGGAAAATAGTGGTTGCCCTCGACGACCACCATGTCGTCGCTCTCGGCCACCACCACGCCGTTGAACACCGCTTTCATGCCTGCTCCTGTGCCTTGCTTGTTGGATCGATGCTACTGCGCCCCCGCCGCTCGGCGGCCACCTGTGCCGCGATGAGCCGGGCGGGCGAACCTATACTGAAAATTGATTGCATGCGTGACTGCACAAAACCATGAGGGAGTCTATGGCTCACAACGACGCAAGCCATAGCGCTCCAGGCGCGGTACCGATCGCCTTCGGTGCCACGCAGACACGCTGTTTTGGCTGGTACCACGCCCCCAGCGCGCCCCAGCGGGCCACCGGTGTGGCGCTGTGCCGCCCGGTCGGCTACGAGGGCACCTGCGCCTACGAGACCTACACCCAGCTGGCCGAGCGCCTGGCCGCCGACGGCTTTGCGGTGATCCGCTTCGACTACCACGGCACCGGCGATTCGATAGGCAGCGATTCCGACCCCGACCGCGTGGCCGCCTGGCAGGCCTGCATCGCCGCCGCGCTGGACGAGGTGCAACGCCTGGCCGGCACCCCGCGGCTGGCGCTGTTTGGCGTGCGCATCGGCGCCACGCTGGCCACGCAGGTGGCATCCGCCCGCGGCGGCGTCGACAGCATCGTGCTGTGGGCGCCCTGCGCGAGCGGCCGCGCCTTCACGCGCGAGTTGCGCGCAGCCGGCACGCTGCGCGCGCACGCGCCGCGCCCAGGCGACACCGGCGGCGACGATCTGGAGACGATGGGCACGCTCTACACGGCCCAGACGCTGCAAGATCTGCAGGCGCTCGACGGCAAGCCGGCCAGCCCGCCGCCGGCGCCGCGTGCGCTGTTCATCACCCGCGATGACCTGCCCGGTGCCGGCCCGCTGCCGGCCGCTTTCCGCGAAGCCGGTATCGACAGCACCGTCGTCGAATGGCCCGGCTACGCGGCGATGATGGCCGAGCCGCACGAGGCCGATGTGTCGACCACGACGCTGGACGGCATCGTCGACTGGCTGCGCGCCGGCGAACCGGCCGGCGCCGTGCCCGAGCCCCGCGCACCGGGCACCGACGTGCCGCTGCAACGAGACGCGGTCTTCGGCGGCGTGCGCGAGATCCCGCTGCTGTTCGGCCATGAGCACGGCCTGTTCGGCATCCTGGCCGAGCCGGAAGTTCTGGACGCAGCCGGCGGCCGCGCCGAAACGGCGATCCTGATGCTCAATGTCGGCACCAACCACCGCGTCGGGCCGAACCGGCTGTACGTGAAGATGGCGCGCGCCTGGGCCGCCCGCGGCTACCGCTCGCTGCGCTTCGACCTGGCCGGCATCGGCGACAGCCGCAGCGCCGCCGGTTACGCCAACACGCGGCTGTACTCGAAGGGCTCGACTGTCGATGTCGGTGCCGCCATCGAGCGCCTGACCGGCCTGGGCGTGCAGCGCTTCATCCTGGTCGGGCTGTGCTCGGGCGCCTATGTCGCGTTCCAGACCGCGCTGGCCGACCCGCGCGTCACCGGGCTGGTGCTGATCAACCCGCGCCGGCTCGACTGGAGCGAGGGCGAGACGCTGCAAAGCGCGATGCAGCGCAGCTACAAGTCCAGCCACTACTACCGGCGCGCGATGTTCGAGCCGGGGACCTACAAGCGCCTGCTGCAAGGCGACATCGACGTGCGCGGCATCGCCGGCCGCCTGGCCACGCTGACGCGCGCGCGTGCCAGCCGTGCCGCGCGCCGGCTGCTGGGCCAGGCGCCGGGCGAAGAGAACGTGCTGGCCAACATGCGGCTGCTGAGCGAGCGCGGCACCGACATCCTGCTGATCGTCGCCGAAGAAGACGACGGGCTGGACTACCTCGAGTACCACATCGGCCCGCGCGGTCGCCACATGAGCGGCCAGCCGAACTTCCGCATGCTGATGGTGGCCGGCGCCGACCACACGCTGTCGCAGACCGAGAGCCAACAGCATGTGATCGAAGCGGTGCGCGAGCACCTGGACCACACCGGCGCCGGCGTCGAGTAAGCGCCGGTCAGCGGCCCGAGTCCGACGGTCAGCGCTGCTGCAGCGCGCCCAGGCCAGGACACTCGCTGCAGACGTCGGCGCCCTTTTCACGACAGGGCTCCAGCGTGGCCGCCAAGGCCTCGATGAAGGCCCGCGTCTTGGCCGGCATCAGTCGCCGCCCGGGGAACACTGCCCAGGCCGGCGCCGGCGTTGAGCGCCAGTCGGGCAGCACCCGCACGAGCTGGCCGGCCCGCACATAGGGCGCGGCGAAGAAATCGCCGGCCCAGGTGATCCCCAGCCCGGCCGCCGCCATTTGCACCAGCAGCATCGGCGCATTGGCCAGCATGCGGTTGGCCGGCAGGCCCTGCCAGCGCTCTACCGGAGCCTCGGTGCCGGCGCCCTCCAGCGGCCGCTCCAATTGCCACGGGATGGGCTCGCCGCCCTGCCCTGCCACCGCCAGCGCGCGCCAGAGGTGGTGGCCGGGGGCCGTCAGCTCGTCCGGGTGGCTGGGCCGACCATTGGCCTGGACCCAATCGGGCGAGGCGAACAGCCCACCACTGAACCACGCCAGCCGGCGCGCGGTCAGGTGGGAGTCGTCGGGCAGATCGCCCATGCGCAAGGCCAGGTCGTAGTTCTCGGCAATCAGATCGACCCGGCGCGGTGACAGGTCGAGCTCCAGCGTCACGGCGGGGTGGTCGCGCACGAAGTTCTGCAGCATGTCAGTCAGCGCCAGCAGCGCGATGTCGCCCGGCATCGACACGCGCAGATGGCCGCTCGGCTGGGCCTGGCGGTGCTGGGCCAGCGCCAGCGTGCCGTCGACCTCGGCCACCACCTGCCGCGCATGCTCCAACACCGCAGCGCCGAACTCAGTCACCGTCAGGCGCCGGGTCGTGCGCAGGATCAACCGCTCGCCCAGCAGCGTCTCCAGGCCTGACAGGCGGCGCGACAGCGTCGACTTGGGCAGGCCGAGCTTGTCGGCCGCGCGGGTGAAGCTGCCGGCGTCGGCCACGTGGGCGAACAGGGCCAGGTCATTGGGATCGACGGCGGTCGTCATGGCGGCCTCATGAAGAAAAAGACAAGGAAAGCACGGAAACCAAGCGGCCATTGTTCCACCAGGGGAACGAACCCACCCATTCAAGTGGCTTTATCTGCCGTGGCCGGGTCAATACAGTGAACACATCGAGCCCACCACCGCTCGCCAACCCGACGAAAGCCCACCATGAACGTCCTGCAAGTCAATTCCAGCGCCCGCGTGTTCGAGAACGACCAGGGCTCGCATTCGACCCGCCTGGCCAACGAGTTGTCGGCCCGCCTGCTGGCGAACACCCCGGCCGCCGCGCTGACCGTGCGCGACTTGGCCCGCCAGCCGCACCCGGTGCTCGACGAATCGGCGCTCGGCGCGCTGTTCACGCCGGCCGAAGCCCGCTCGCCCGAGCAAGCCGCCCGCGTCGCGCTGGACGACGCGCTGATCGCCGAGATCCAGGCCGCCGACGTCGTTGTGCTGGGGGTGCCGATGTACAACTTCGGCATCACCGCGCAGCTGAAGAACTGGATCGACGCGATCGCCCGCGCCCGCGTCACCTTCCAATACACCGAGAAAGGCCCCGTCGGCCTGCTGACCGGCAAGACGGTCTACGCCGTGCTGTCGCGCGGTGGCGTGCACCGCGACACGCCGACCGACAGCCAGGTGCCTTACCTGCGCGCGGTGCTGGGCTTCCTCGGCATGAACGACGTGCACTTCGTCTACGCCGAGGGCTTGAGCATGGGCCCGGACGCCGAAGCGCAGGCTCTGGCCAGCGCCCGCGCCGAGATCGCCGCGCTGCTGGCCAGCACCGAAGAAGAAGCGATCGCCTGAAGACCCCGGCCGAGTGCCGGCCAACCCTGCCGCATCACACTGGACCCCAAGCGAACTGGAGCCTCCGCATGACCACGACCACCCTCGAATCGAC
>Ga0307515_10004929_pt1 | contig 27273 bp, 15 predicted proteins | sample 17_EM_MG_FD_194513 | JGI IMG/M metagenome (GOLD analysis project Ga0307515, IMG submission 194513) | Populus trichocarpa ectomycorrhiza microbial communities from riparian zone in the Pacific Northwest, United States - 17_EM | ecosystem: Host-associated > Plants > Roots > Unclassified | place... | reverse complement strand
GTGGAGGTAATAAGACATGATGGGGTAATAGGTAACTGAAATGGGAATAGTGATCTGCAAGTAATATTGATCTGCAATCAATATATAGGGTGGCGTTGACGCTGTCTTGGAGCCTTCTAAGCGGTGATCTTGTGTCTTAGCACAGTGTCGGTAGTCGGTTATAGATATACTACTAGGGGCGTTCTGGTATTAGGAGAGTTTTAATAGTCCTAGGGTTTTATCTCGCAGAATTATAGACCTATAGCAGCCGTTATAGTTTTGTATATAATAGTTAATATCTATGACTATTTTAGGCCAGTAGTAATAGTTACTAATAATCTTGTAGGTTTTATATTTTATAGAGTAGGCTATAGAAACCTATATGCTTCGGCAATAAGCTAAGTCCGTAAGTCCTATTCCTCTACTACTACTACTACTAGCCGTTCCTAGTACTTAAGTAGTTTATTTCTAAGGGACTATAGGCTAGTAGCGTCCTTCGCCCTTTTATGGTACTTCTATAGAAAAGAGGCCGTACGGTTTACCTATAGCAGTTTATTAATAAGGTTAAGTTCTGTAGAGTTAATATGGTATCTTAGCTTCCAAAGATTCTATACCTAATTCTGCCCGTATTTAAGGGTTAAGGTACTTTAGTTATAGCAGCGTTTAGGTCTATAATAAGATTTTCGCGGCTATCTATTTATCTAGGTCCTATTTACATCCCATTAAGTGTAAGATTTTGCGGCGTGGCGTATTTGAACACTCCCGGAGCTTTCGGCTACACTCTCCAAGCTTCAGACTCGGTAAGGTCTGACCTTGAGGTAAACGTCTGAGCTCGCTGAGGTATGTAAATCGGTTTCTTAGTCCGAGCATGCTGAGTTAAACAACGAGTCACCACCTCGCGTAGCGAGGTGGCTGCGTTTATTTCTAGTTACAAAGCACCACGTAATCCCTTCGTCTGGTAAAACGGACTTTTCGTATTGGGCGCTTTAGGCGCTCCTGCCTGGGTTAGCATGCTGCAGGCACCCTAGCTAGCGTGATTTTATTAGCAAGCCTCACCAAAACGCGTCAACATTGCGATGCCGATGAAATGCTGCAGAAGGCCATCACCAAAAACACCTATATATATTTTTTAAGGAAGTTAGGCAAAAAGTCGCGATATATGACGTTATGACTATAGGTTTCCGCCCTTCCTCCATTAACCAGCTGCTGACTATATAGGAAAATCCCCCACCAGAGTCCTCCCCCAAACCACCGCCACCTATCCACTTTATACGCGTTCTTAACGTTAATAAGGACAAGCTAGTAAAGGACCAGCTTAAGGTTATAAGGGAGGACGTGCAGTATACGTCAAATGAGATATATTAAGTGCTACAGGTTATTAAACGGTTTAGTCAGCGGTTATTTGGTATAGAAGATCAATTAAAGGCGGTAGAGAAGGACTTAAAGGAGGCTAAATAGGACGCTGTACTGAAGGCTTAATTAGCTTTAGAGTCTCAATATTGGGGGCGTGAGGAAGTAGAGGGCTTAAAATAGTTACCTAGTCGTCGCCTACTAAATGGAAGTTATTAAAGCACTAAAGGTATAGAGGAAGCCTATAAGCCTTATATTTATATACTATTTGCCTAACCTTTACTATAAGCTTCTTTGCCTCCTTCCATCTACATATTTAGCACTTTAGTAGGCTCTTATAGCCTTACTTCCTTATAAAGCTTTTAATAGAATGGTAAGTTCGCGTCTTATACCGTCAAATTGTAGGTAGTAGGGTTTTAGCAGTGACATAGGTGGTTTTTTGATTCGTTTTATTTTTATAACCAGGCCCAATACCATATTAATATTGCCTATATTTTAGTGAGCTTTAATAAAGAAGACGCTTAGTATCGTGCTCATTTAGGCCTATCTTTTAACTGCCTATAATAACGAGGTTCCATACCAATCGTATACGGAAACGGCGGTGGGTTTAGAGGTACTTCCTTAACGTTAGGAAGATCTTCTTACTAATAATATAGGCGTTAATTATAGCCACATTAAGCGCCTAAAAGAATAAGGGCAGCTAGGTGCGTATAGTAGTGATCTGGGTAGTATAGTAGCTTTAAAGCTGATTATAAATATTAACGCCGCCTATCTAGTTATTGTAGTTAATAGAGAGCCTAGGTAGCGTTAACTTCTTAATTAGATTGTCGCCCTAAACGTTAGCTACCAGTTTCTTAAGGAAGGAATTATATGCCCGCGGCCGACGTTAATTAACTTTATTAACGTCCTTATTGCTACACAAGTGAACTGTCATTAAAAACCGTACCAAATTCTTGTCCTGCTATATAATTAAAAGCACTAAATCAACTACGCCGATAACTGCTTCTGTAATAAAGTTAAACGGTAGCCTTTCCTTTTTCTTATTAGCCCTTTTATACACCTCTAAATAGCCCTTTAAGTTTAATTAAGCTGTGCTAGCTATAGCAATTTTGAGTCATCAAAGCACCCAGAGCAACGGAATATTTGTGAAGTAGTTATCTAAAAATAGGCAAAATTGATGAGCCTGAAGAGGAAGCTGTTAAGTAAGGTAGAGGACGCACTTAGAGGTATTTAAGAGAATAATATCTTAATGATTTATTCGAGAAGGAAGCCTAAAAAAGTAGCTAGGTAAGGTGAATATAAAGCTATAGCAATATCCATACTGATAAAGGCTTATTATCTTAAAGCCCTCCGGTATTAGCTTACTAGGCAATTTAATTATAGCCGTAGATTGTTTAGTAAACCTTACTATTATCTTATTAAAGCTAACTATAGATCTAGGTATAACATATTTTCTAAACGCTTCGCCTAAAGGAGTTATTAACGGCTTAATTTTCTCAAAAACCTGACGCTTAACGCCCTCTAGTGGAGGTGCTGAGATATAAAAGAAGCGCTTAAGTTACTCCCATCTTTTTAGGCCTATAAATAAGCTAATTAAGTATCTAGGATATTTAGGATCTACGGCCTAAAGATCTGGCACCTAAGTGCCTTTAAAGACGCCTATATAGATAATAAGCCCTACCCAAATTATTAATTCGCCAGCAGAGGTCTCCTTCCACGCCTATAATCGTTTACCCGCATATTATCCTAATTAGTAATATCCGCTAGCATTTTAAGAGGCTATATATAGGTTTATATTAATCGCGAGCTTTTTAAATATACTAACACTAAAGAATAGTAGAAACACTTAAATCGGCAGGTTCTATCCAGATCTATATCCGCCAAACGCCATACTAATTTAATCTGCCAGCGTACAATAAGCATAGCGCTCACTATCCTCATTTTAATTAGGAAGGTTATTAGATTTAATATCCGCGTTAATACTACTAATAGGCTTACCAGCACGTCAAGCGGCGAATATTAACTTATCTAGAAGGTTAATAACTTCAAGATCTAGTTCAGGAACAGCGGCCATAGGCTCCCATAAAGTAGGAATAGCAGGAAGGCCCATTCTTATAACTTCTTCAGCTAACAGCTCTAGTAGTTTAGTTTTATCTACCTCATCTACCTTATCCTCAGCAGTCTCGCCGCGGGCCTTAAAAGAGGCTTCTAATTCGTCCTCAATATCCTCTAGCTAGCTGCTTAGCCAAGCCTCCACTGCCTACTGCGTAGCTACTGCCGACACGCTATTGTGTGTATACTGCGTTACTTAAAAGGATTGTGAATAGGACTCCTAGGCTTAAGGTACTTTTAGAGGCTTTAGAGGCTTTAGAGCCGAAGGAGTACGGCTTTTTTTAGGCGGCATAAGGACGATATTTTACTAACAATTTAATGATCAAATAGACGGCGACAATATCAAAGCTTTTAGATTAACTACACCAAATATTATAGGCTTCCTGGCCACGTCGCTACTGTTCACCGCAATATTCAAGCGTCAATGAGGCGCGAGCACCCTTGCTACCGCACTGACCAGAGGCTTCAACACCAAGCTCTATATAGTATAGAGCCTCTAGATTGGCTTATGAGGCGTGCATATACGAAAAGTCCATGAAAACTTGCCAGACGAAGGGATAGCGTCCATTTAATCCTGAAGACCTTTTCATATTACTATTCTACCTTAGGCTATCTAATTTACTATACTATCATTTTGACTAGCTTTAGTCTTCGTAAGGTAGCCTCTTCAATACGAGACAAACTTGACAGCCGTGGTCGCTCGTTCAAACGGCTCCCGAATCATTTAGATATATCTCCAAGTCCTTGCTCGAATCCGTTCGTGGCTTGGCCGACATTCCGTCGGAAAGCATGAAGCTTTTGACCGCACTCTCTTTCAGAGCAGTCCCTGCATTCCAATGCCTCTAATGTAGAACACGGTCCCTCACTGACATCAGTACTAGTCTTGAAGTCTGTTACTCGGTATGAGTCGTTATCGTCACTCTCCCTTCCGCATCCCTAACTTCATGTGTAAGAATCCTGATGCTCCCGTACCGACGCCAAACGATGTTCTTGTTGGAAAACTTTCATGGCAAGGCCTCTAACAGTCAACTGCGCTTGCACGTCCCGGACCGCAGGGTTGGAAGAGCATATTAGCGCGCCGATAGTGATTCCTAGCGCTAGAAGAGCGTATAATCCATCTGCAGCCACAAGGAGCCAAACTGCTGCCTTTGGCACTGTAGTGAGCAAATAAGTGGTCAAAACTTCGTCGTTCAGAATGGGCGTCGTAGAAGCAGTTGCAGAAGCCATTGTGATCTGACTGAAGGCGGTAGCGAAAGAGTCAGCTATTTGCTGAAGCAGAGTGGTTGCATTCGAAGTCGTAGCCATAGTTTCTGCAAGCAAGTCGAGACCGAAGCCGCTGTAGCCTGACATCATACCGGGAAGCATCGGACTCAGGAGAAGTTCTGTAGTTGGGAGATCTGCAGGTGTAGAGCTCTTAATTTGAATGTTGCCATTAGTCTGCGCGTATTTCAACTCGAAGACTTTGCCTGAACATTCAAACACTGTGAGCAGGACACTGTTACGACGACTGACGACCACACTAGGGCTACTAGAGTATCTCTCGAATTCTCCCTGTGTCCCATTGATGTTTACAGCAACGAGGAAAGGAACTGAGCTTGGAGGTGTCGAAGAGTCGTTGGTAGTGGCTAGGCCAAAAGGCCTAGTGAAAGCCCCTGCGAAGCCTTGTTTTGAGCAATTGAAAGTGAGATCATCAGCGCCCATTTGACAATTCCGGCCTATCAGCGTGCAGGACGTTGTCATTCCAAATGTCGAGGCAGTGTACGAGGAGCTAGGCGGAGCGCCGGCATCTATAAGAAGCGCGGTGTTTCCAGATAAAACAACTCGATTTGAGAAAGAAGCATTCTTCGCTGTCTGGTACGCTTCAGTTTCGGCATCATCGGTGAAGGTTCCTAGTTGAACAGGGCACTGAATGGATCCTAGACTCATCTGAAAAGTCGATTGAGCTTGGGATGAGGAATTTTGAGCGCATTCTGGGGCCAATGCACGTCCCCACAAATCGGCTGAATTTGCTTCGACAGTGGATGCTTGAACTTCAACGGTCCTTGCAGTAGTGTGAAGCCACATGTCAGATGTAAAGATCAGAAGACTAGTTTCAAGTTAGTATAGTGTGCAAAACGAGTCCTAGTATTCTTACCTTTTCAGCAGAAGGACGCTAACGAGCAGTGACGCGAAAACAATCTGAGAGCGGGATGCGCGTCCCGCATGAATTACACTATATTTGATCCCATCCCAGCAGGCGGAGAGCCGGCCTGTCAATAGCTCAACTAACAATGCAGCATCGCGCCCGGAGAGTAGGGCATGCCGCTGGGTTTCTGGTTTAGAAACGATATGACGTGCATGCAAGCATGATGATAAGAAAACGACAGAGCTGATTGAGCACACAGCGACAATGCCAGATAGTGTAGCTGGAAGGAGCAAGACAGTAGCCGGTACATTAAGAGCATAGACATGACTTGCTAAGTGGTTGCTAGTGATGTCTTTCACTCCGCAACTGAATACAAGATAGAGGAAAACGGCAATAAGCGCTACAAGAGAAATAATGACGGCAATTCCATGAGCGAGGATGCGTCCCCATGATAATCCATTGGTATCATGCGGTGTGATTAGCTCTTTTGAAATCGATAAGTCAGCATTGAAGGAGCGGTAAGGGTTCATAAGTTTTACCAGAAGTCGTATTTGCTGATGGAGCGCGGTTGCTCTTGAGTTCGGATTTAGACAGATACTGATGGGAATTGAGACTTTGCAGCGGACTGGGTGGGCTGGTATGGGCAAATTCGCGCTCGAATGGTGAGTCCATTGAAAATTATAGGGCTGGAAATGGTAAAAGAATGGCAGATCCGAGGATCTTAAAGAAAACGTCTCAAGGAAAGATTCGGAGCAAGGCAGTACTGGAAAGGAGTGAGGAAGATCAAACGCAAAAGAAGCACAGAAGACAGATCACGGACAGATAAACCTTGGAGGGGGAGAAGGGGGACAGTCGACTTTTGACTGAGAGGTTGCGCAATGCGCGGCTCCTCCATTCATCATCGAAGCAGCCCGCCTCCTAGCGAATCTACCTCTTTGAGAAGGAAGCTTCAGCCTCAGCTATCGCGATGTCATTTTTGCACGGCTGCTATCATCCAGAATGGCAGCATGGATTGGACCACACCTCTAATTTTTTTGGTTTTGCGTGTCTCTGTGGCAGCTGTCGCTGCTTGTTCGAGCCTGTGGCGTATCTGGGCTTGGTGTTAACTTGGCGGATTTCCACATTCCCCCTGACTTTAATTGTGATCGCCAGGGAGCCATTGGCGGGAGGTGGAACGTGTGCAGAGATCCGACTTCAAGGTTGCATTCGCTTCCAAGCCTGTGGAGAGACAGACGCGTATCTGAGCAGGCCAAAATCTTGCCTGTCCCGCATCTCGTATCTATATGGCCTGGCCTGCATGAATACTTCTTGACATGGCTAGAAGCAACTTCCCAAGCTTTTTGTGAACACCACGCGGCCATAGCCTATTCAAGCCATATATTAGCAGCGCGTTCCATAAATCAGTGTTGGACAACTTTGGACTAATGTCAGGCAATGCAATGGGTTGTAAGGCTGCAAGGAGTGCAAAACATCGAGTCAGACGCACGACGGAACTCCAGCGCTCGCTCCCAACATATTTGCTATCATGTGACTGACTGCTCCGAACACCATACATTTTATCTCATAAATTAGGGAGAAATTGCGCCACGACGTGACGCCAAGGATATGAGCCAATCAAATCACTATACCCTAGTCCTGTAAAGTCCTGCGAAGTCCTGAACCAATTATATCAGGCGGTAACTCTTCCATTACAACATTATATCTCAACCCTTTTATAACGTCTAGTTATTATTATAAGGTAGGAGTTCTTTAGTTTCTCTATTTATTGCATTAAATATCGATAGTTAGTCGCGTTTTATCCAAGACTCATCGGTCGCGTTCTAAGACTTATTGGTCGCATTTTGTCGCAATTTTGCCTTACTGCTATATCTTACATACTTTTCTAAGTCTAATTATCTCTAAATTACCTCCATATTGCGCAATATTATAGCTCTATTTAGATATAGGTAGTCGGTCGCAAAATGTACACAAATGCGGTTTAAAATCTAACTTATATTCTACGACAATGTATCTGGCCCCCTAGTATTCTTAGTAGGGGGTTATAATCTATTATATCAATAAAATATATAATAAATTTTGTGGTTAGGACGTTGCTCATAAAAATATACAAAATTCGATTTTTAAAACATTCAGTTTGTACCCATAAGCTTCGCAAAAGACTTTGGTGACAGGGGTGCGCAGGGGTTTTGATTGGTCTAGGAGTTCGCAGGAGTTAGTGTGCAGCCCGTGCTTTGCTCCGAGTCACATCTTCTGCGAAGCGTCGGATTTATGAGATAACATACATTCAACATGTACCTCTTCACTACTTCTCACACCGCTATTCGTCAATTCGTATGTTCTCTGCCTATAAAACATTCTATTCTTATTCCTTTAGTAACCTAGAGCCTCAGTTCCTAACCAAAGGTGGAGAATCGGCTCAAGCGGCCCTCATTTGACTGCGTACGACCTTTATGGCATCTCACTCCTTGTCCCAATCCAACATGTGCAAATGGGGGCATTCGGATCCGGAGCCCAGCAATTCCTCGATTCTGTCTTTATTGGAGATGCACAAAAATCTTTTCAGGGCTGGTTCATTTTCTGAGCTGGCTCAGCCGGGACATTCAACTGCAAGGTGTCGCTTTCTTGAGCTTCCTGCAGAATTACGATTGATGATATATGACCATCTTCTGATCAGCCGTGACGCGCTAGCGAGCAGAGCTATCAGAGGAGATAAGCCCTATGGACTTTCGTTGACAATTCTTCGTGTCAACCACCTCGTGTATCTCGAGGCGTCCTCAGTGTTCTACCAGAATAACGAATTCCATATTGGCAGCTGGTCCCAGTCAGAACCATCAGACATATCGAAACATGGGCAAATCGACCCACCCATACCACGGGCCCGCTGGCCTTCCCTGCGAAATCTCTCAATTGATCTCATGGCAAACCACAAAACAGCTTCGGTAGAGTTGTCACAAGGGCCCACATCATTCTGGGCACGAGATGACACAAACTGCGAGGCATACGTTTGCTCTCTAACCACTTTACTCGAATCTTGCGGTCCTCACTTAGAGACTCTCAAACTAACCGCCAACATGGGCCGTTCAGGAGTGAATAGGAAATCCGTCATGTCGCTCTCCATCTGCGACCGGGACTGCCGGTTTGTGCGTGCTCTAGCGGCACTCAAAATCCCCAAGATCTCCGTGCACTTTGACTTCCCGGACGCTTTCTTCTACGTCGATGTAGATGCAAAGGCGTTTCTGGGCCGCTCGATACCGCTCATAGCTTGCCAGATTATGTTCTGTCAAGCTCAGACTAAACTCGATAGGCTCCTTGCGTCCTTTGGTGGATCCATCTCAAGATCAAAACAGACCGAGAGGATAAATCTTTCGCCCATGATTCTGAAAACATGGAAGCATTCCTGCCTAGGGAGGTTCGGAGCTACAACAAGTCTGGAAGATGAGATCGCCAACCCTAGCTAAAACTATTATTCCTCTCTACTATCACATAAACAGGAAATAGGATATCGAAAGGATCTCCTTGTGATATTAGCATATGGGATTTACGAAATGATGTTTTTCGGCGGCTAGGGGACTTGGACTATTGCGAGTAAATAAGTTCTAAGTAATGGCAAAAGCTCAGGAAGCATGTGAGACTAAGCTACGCCAACATAAACATTCCTACATTATCTAGACAGAGGTTAGTTCCTACGGGTACACACATTATGCATCATACACTCGCCGCTCTAAAAGGTATTGCCTCGCGGCTGTCAATCAATCACAACGCCCACGCTATGCAGAAACCCAGTCCAGCCCAACCCATCCAGTCTAAGGGGAGAGAAAACAACCCGCACACCCACAAAGAGCAGAGAGAAAACAAAAAACCACTCATAACCACCGCTCATCTCGGCACTACATCACCCACCCCGCCCTCCAACACCGCCGCACGCCGCTTCAGCGCCTTGTCCCTCGCAATGACCTGCCCGAGGCCCTCTCTGGCCCTGACAGCCGCCCGCTCGCGCTCGGCGCCGCCCGGGCCCCTCAGCTCCTGCCGATCCCCCCAGTCGCGCCAGCGCTTCCTCCGCGTCTTCTTGACGCCGTGGTCGCCCCACATGCTGACGCGCTGCACGCGGCGCAGCTTCGTGAGGCCCCACACGCACACGCAGATGCCGAACACCGTGCACCAGGCCGAGATGCCCGTGAAGCCGATGCCGGATTCCTCGAGGAAGTTTTTCAGGTTCATGCCGTACAGCGCTGCGACGAAGGTGCCGGCGCCGATGCCGAGCGTGAAGATTGAGAAGCGGAGTTCCAGCAGCATGAGCGAGTTGCGGTTGGCGTCGAGGATGGCTTTGACGCTGGAGAGGAGTCAGCCAGCGTTCTACCGAAGGGAAGGGGGTGGGTTCGCGGATAGAGAGAATAGGAAAGGAGAAGGAAAGGGATAAGCGTAGACTCACATCTCCTCGGTGTTTCTGATACTCGACACCAGATTCTCAGCCGCCTGAACGATTTCATCTGCAACCTTGTAGTAGCTCTCCAAAAGCATCTCCACATCAGTATGGTCATGCTCATCTCGGATCATCCCCTGCGCCTTCTCAGACAAATACATGGACGAGAGGTCATCGTCTGCCTCCAGTAGCTCTGTCAAAGCGTCCCGCACTAATCGTGCTTTCTGCTCAAACGTGCCCAGCTTTTTGGAGTAGATGAGGAGATACCGCAGCTTGTCGCGATCGATGTCTTCCTCTAGCTCGCGCAGCACCCGAACTACGGGCTCGCTCACGCCTTCAAATTCGCTCTCAAGCCCCAATGTCACACTGATAAGAACTGCTTCCAGGGCGCGGAATTCGTACGCGAGGGTACCATTGGCCGGGGACTCCTTTTGACGCAGCCTGCCTTCAAGATCATACATGAAGACAGATTGCGAATAGGAGTCCGTCGTACCGTAAGCATCGAATACAAGAACACGATTGTATTTTATGAGTACCCGGAGATGCAAGAGGTTAAGGAGAATTGCGGAGGGCCGTATAAGGATGTGCGGGAGGAGGGACGAGTCGATCTTGCGGAGATCGCGGGGAAGGAGGCCATACTGCAAGTAGTATAGTATAAATTAGCACAATTTGCCTAGGTTTCCTACATAGAAATCATATCTAATTCCATCTCCTTTCTGGATTCGCATAGTATGAGGCTGCAGCAAAACATCTTACCTTAGCAATCAACTCGCTCTTTTTGAACTCCCCATTGATAAGCGTGACGTTCCCACTCTCGTCGAACTCCGTACACCTAAGCTTCAACTCATTGGTCGGCCGTGACACTCGTCCCAGACCCCCGTTATCATCCAGAAAGCTCGCTAGCGGCGGCAGATCGCTTCGTTGCCGATGGACAACGGGCTTCTGCTTCTTGAGACCCCGCAGATTCCAGAAATCTTTCCGGGCACCGCTGGTAAACGGTCGACGGGGATACGTAAACGGCAGGTGGTGTGACATTTCATATCTCGGACTCCGTGAGAGATTTCTCGCGTCGAGGCACGAACTCCGCACCGGCGACGCGAGCGACTTCGAGTAAGGCCATTGCGGGCTCGCAACCATAGGGCTTGCTTCTCGTGCAGAGGGTGAAAGCGGTGGGTGCCGTGGAGTGCTGCTCGTGGAAGCTAAGCAGCAGCTCTGATGGTGAGGAGCTCGGCGACAGAGCACTGGTGCATTGGAGGACAGAAAGGACGCGGAATGAACTTCGGTTTGCGCTTTCAGGGACCTCAGCAGCGCGGGCGACGGGGTGGCAAGACTATGAAGCGATACTGGCTTCATAACTCTCCATGCGCGGTCGTGGAGTCGAGATACGATCCATTCGGTCGTCGAGGGTTGGCTCCAGGTTTGGAGGCGTGCGGGCGTCCGCGATTTTTCCTGAGTTGACGTCTCGTCACGTGGAGTTCTTATTGGTGGTTATCGATAATAACTAGCCAATCAGATCAACCAAATCGAATCATCATAGGCGTAAAATCGGGCAGCGCCCATGGCTTCGGTGGTGGTTTTTAGCACGCCAATTTGGCTGAACGTTATATTAAGTCGGTTGAACAAGGTCCATATCATTGGAAGTACGATTAGAAGGCATTGCTAATAGTAATTAGCTACACACGTTGTTTTCATTCTGGTGTTCAAGCACGGACCAACATCTAGTTAAGGGATGACTGTCGGTCACCTCTTTGAATAATCTACTCATTCACGGATTCATTTCCATACAGGCAGATTGCTCAGAACTAGAAGTAATGAAATTACATTCAGTGTAAATATATTGCTAGCAGCGGTTGGGTATCATAAAGCTTTACTCAAAAGACCGATTCCCCTTCTATACCGATTCGAGTTCCGACTCACTCTAAGAAATATGACAAGAGAAAAGTATTCTAGGTATAATACTACTCAATTGTTAGGAACGAATGGCTCAATCCATCTGAATCACAGTATAAGGAAAACTAAGCTCGTAAGAGCAACTCGACGGCCCGGTCAACGCGGAGCCCATCCCCCATATCAGTAATGCGTAGTGCTTGCCGAGCCTGATCGGGAGTAAATCCCATCTCGACAATTCTGTAAATTGCTTTGTCTGCACTATTTTCTGCAGCATCGCTTTGAAAGATATCTCGTTGAAGCGGATGTTGAAGGAAAGCTGGATGGTCTTCCACGGGAGGAGACGGCAGCAGTGGCATGGCCACGGTGCGGTTAGTGAAAGTGGGTATTGGCGGAAGTGCTATAGTGGGAGGTGGATACCTCATAGGTGGTATAGCTGGAGCTTGCTTATTCGGCCGCGCCGTTGTGAGAGTGCGGATAACGCCTTCCCACTCGCTCATAGGTCGCTCCTGGCTCATGCGAACTTCCCTGTATTCACCGGTATTCTTCCTCTCCCTGATCTCTGTGATGTGTTTTTGGATCCGTTGCTTCGACACCTGTCTCATCACTTCCTTCTGCGAGCTGAAAGAGAAGGTGGAGGCAATCTTCGCCTCATAAACGCGTGATACAGCTTCTTTCAGAAAGGTTTGGCGCGAGCCACCATGCTCAGGCACTTTCCATTTCGTCCAGCCGTTTTCAGCTGCCACTCGGAAAGCGGAGGAATCGGAGAGCCTGGAAGGAGCTGCTAAGTCCAGAATGGTGGAAAGGCCAAGGGTGAGAAGGTAGTGATACCATTCATCTGCGATGCAAGTTAGCTTTTCATCCTAGCCACTTTGATAATATCGAGTTTTATCTGACCAAGCACGATCTCTTCCCCATCAATGTCACCTCCACGGACATCAGTGTGCTCATAAACTCCATGCTGGCGCGCCTGCTCTGTTCTGCCTTCAAATCCCTGGAGCAAGACACCCAAACATGTCCATAGCTCCGTCATATCATACAGCTGCTCGGCTGACAGTCCATTTCCATTGCCTTTCGCAAAGCAATCGGGTGCACTCGCAAAGGTACCGGTGATATCGAATGAGTCTGTGGTCAAAATGGTGGATCTGCAGGCCTTTTGGTGAATCAATGCTCCTCCTTTTAACCAATCCATCTGAGCAACAATGTCGTCCTCTCGCCCCTTGCCGCAGCCAAAGATCTTACAGAATGTCCAGATACGCCAGAACGCATCGTCAACCCGGGAAGACTCCGCCTGATCGTTGCTTGCAAGTGCTGCTGCAGTCTCTGGTCGCAGGAACGACTGACATTGCTCGAGGATCAATGACTTGAGAGCGGCGATAATGTACATATCCCGCATGTAATACTGGAGATAGGCAGTTGGGGAATAGTCGGGCTTTGGATGCGCGGTATCGGGTTCATTTTCATAATGCTCGGGAGGGCAGATCTCTCGATGCTCCCAAGCAGGGGGAGACATTTTCTTAAGCGCACTCTGCATTAGGCTAAGTTCGTGACGCTTGAAGACCCGGTAGAATCCTTTGTTGACCACGGCAGTTGCGAATAGATCATCGAGACTTTCAAGGCTCCCCAGGATACCCAATATAACGCCTTCGGCAACCCCGGGAGAAATGCAGCGTCCAGCAAGCCTCTTGGGCTCCGGAAGAGGAGAGAGTGTGAAATCATCGGACACCCGTCTCTCCATAGGCGGGATGGTTATGGTTAGCATCTTCGCTTTCCCCTTTTCGCCCTTCGAATCAGCTGTGGTGACTGGAAAAGAACTACTCCTCGAACTTTTTCTTTTAGGTGCAGACGTAACGTGAACGGACGGTAATCGGGAAAATCGAGAAGCAACAGGAGGAAGGTACGACTTTCTTTTGCTAGATTTTCTTGGTAAAGCTGGAGGGGGTCCATAAATATTGTCGCCCTGAGAATGGCCCCTGGAAACGACATCATCCCATTTAAAGGGATTGTCTTCTGTGATAGACGTAAGAAGCTGCTGCTCAAGGTCATTCTCAGCTTCGCTGAGGGTTGGACTTGGAGCAGATGCAGCGGAACCCTTGTTCACGGCGAGGTCCTTGCGGGAAATGGCATGATCTAGTGCATCGAGGCGAGTTATAGACTTGTGGCCTCTTTTGGCAACACTTCGTGAGGAGCTCCGCCTTCTTATCAACGACGCGCGCCGGGATTGCGAGGGGACTGGTGTTGCTGGAAGTTCCGCTATGTCCTGGGTGATATATCGAGAGAATTTATCAGCTTGTAGTTGGGGTGATGCCAAGTGATTTTGTTGGGGAGGCTGAGGTAATGGAACCTGCAGGCATATCTCCACCTCTTGAACTGTAGAGTCTGACGAGCTCCCGAGTTGTGCGGTGTCATCGAAGACACCTGCTTCTGCTGGGGATGAAACGAAGAAAGATGTGCTTTCTGGCCGCGAAATGAAGAACGCCGGGCTATCTGCACGTGAATGCAAGCTGACCGGTTTGACCTCCGCCGGGTTATGCTCTACGTCTCCTTCAACACTTGTCATCGACGACCGTTTACTATAATTGGGTGAATGAGCGTCATCCTCTCCCTGAGAATCTTCAGATGAGCTCGATGCCGAAGGCATGGCTTTATGTATCGAATTAGGTCGATCCGGTTCTTGCTCAATTCTGTCTAATTTCTTTGAGGAGAACATGAAAGGCCGGACAGGCTTCGGCATCTGGGTGCTGATAGGAGACACCGCTGAAGTACGAACCCTTGTGTGGTTTAACCCAGAGGGCGGCGACACCTCATGGCTGGATGCAGTATCAGGAGCTGCCGTCTTAGTTGAGCCGCTGTGGCCGAAGAGCGGAAGAGAGGGGAATGGCCGATCGCGTTGGTCATTTGGAATGATGACCTGTATCCTTGGTCTCCCGTTCTTCTTGGTTGTGGGAGTTGGGGGCTGGATCGACCTGGAGTCGAGTTCAACAAAAGCATCGCTGGCATTTGGGACCAGAGAGGTTGGCGGTTCGAATTCCCATCGCACTCTTCCATCCTTCCACACACCAATGGTGCTCTCCGAATCAGGACTGCTTTTGGGGCTGCATCTTTCCCTTCGACTCCACGTCGGAGAAAACTTGGAAACTCGAACGCTGTAGGTGCGCGACGAATGAGGGCAATTCTGGGGTAGCACAGGAAATGCGTGGTTGTCCGAAGCCAGTGAGGTCCGTCCAATGGCGTTGAGGATCTCTTGGTTAGGTGAGGTGGCCATCTCTCGCTCTAGGCTCGAGAGGGGAGCCGGAGTGGGGTCTTCGGCCTTTGGGACAGCCCGGAGAATTGTTCCAGATCGTCTGCTCTCAGCCTTGTTCTTAGCTGACTTCCATCTCTTCGACCCAACGGTGGAGGATGGGCCATATCGCATATTCACCGGACCGACCCGTGGCACTGGAGTGTCGGTTCCACGTCGACTGAATATTGAAATGCTGCGACGTTTGATGACTGAAGAGTTGCGGGAGAAGGCGTGGGAGAGAACAGCATCCATGGGAGCAGACTCAGAAGCCATGGCTAGTAATAAAGGAGCGAAGGACAGATATGAAGTTCAGAATAGAAAGATGACAGAGAAGCCTGATGAGAAGAAGGGTGAGAAGTATAGGCGGCACACTTCCTTACAGCAAATGGTCTGAGGCGAAGGGCTGGAGGCAGACTCGAGAGGCGATGTACCCTCTAATGTACCTACACTGAATAAATATACTGCATGGTCTGGACAAAACCAAGAGCAAGAAACAGACGGAGGCTGCGAAGGGAGCGATAGAGATGATATCTTCGGAGTCCCGTCTGCGCCCCTCCCAGAATGCCTTTGGGGACACTCTGATGGAGGCACCATCCTGGGCTGATTCCGTAAGAGTGCGCCTACCAGGACCCCCGATGCCATGGGCCAGCTCGCGGGGTCCGAGGCCGTGCATCAGAACGCGGACGCAGCAGATGCCGCAGATCTGGCTGCAATTGAAGGGTAGGTAGGCGGGAGTTGCAGGCCCCCGCCGGGTTTGGATTGGGTGGGAGGGCTGTGTCACAAAAATAGAATTGCTGGGTCGCGGCTGATGGCGCAGCAAGACGAGAAAAAAGACGGGAAAAACATGGCGGCGAGTGGCTTCGTTCGTCCCAGCAACCAAAGACGTACACTGCACAGTCAGCCCCAGCAGGCCTCTATTCTTGAACCCAACCAACCGCAGGCTCTGCTACGCGTGAGTTTTATTTCAATAAACAGACAAGCACGACAAGGAGCCGATGTATGACGGCCCGCGCTCGCTATCAGCGGATTCCGGCCTTTTTTTGGTCGGAGGATTCAAATGCAATCTATCTGCTTCACCTCATTGAGGAATATGATGCGTGTATGAGCGCACTCTCCGCGGCTCTGTGTCCTCTTTTTTTGCTGCGAGGCACAGAACAGGTGGGCCTACAGGCCGACAGGCCACACTCCAGCTAGCTTTTGATGGTCGAGAACCTGGCCGGCCCACGCCCTTGGCCTTTCGCTCTCCGACCAGGGAAGCTCAGAGAACGAGGAACACGGAGTCTGTACTCTGATAATCTCCAGCCATTGAGGAGATGGGAAGCAAGACATTGATTGCAAATGTACTGTGGTGTCAAGGGTAAGTTTTGTGCCAAGTCCCTTACAAATTATTAGAGTCTTGGCACAAAACTTACCCTTGATACCACAGTAAGTGTGCAGTGCAGCGAGGTCATGACAGAAATGGCTCGTGCTGAGGTATCACAGCCTCGCTCGCGATAAATTGGGTTCTCACTCTACAGTCATGATGATCAAATGGCCCTCAGTGTGCCAGCTTATCAATCTCAAGCCACTCGAATCGCAGAATCAAGTCTAGCTCTAAATACTATATCGGGAAAGCCCATGCCCTCGTTCCAACATAACCACAACCTCACGGCCACGACGGGGCTTAGGTGTCCCGAACACAAATGGCATCAACATAGTAGTAATCCACCAGCTCAAAGTAGGAAAATATCACTCGCCCTGCTTGTCTGCATGCTGGATATCTCGGTCACTCGGAAGACGGCAAGTCACCGAGCTCGTCATGCAATGCTTCATGCTTACGTTTGCCGTGTGTAACTACTCCTGTTCGACATCACCATGCTCTGCACCGTCGTCCACGCGTTGAGCAGGGTCTTCGACTCCATCCATGCCCTCTCTCTGCCTCCTTGGCGCCCAATGTTAGTCCCTGTGCCTCAATACGGCAATCGCATGGGCTTCGCATGGCTTGGATTTCTTTTAGTCATGAATGAAGCGTTGTCTATAAAGGCTAGCTCCCGAGATCCTCATATCGAGTCAGCCTTACCCGCATTTGAGCCTTTACCCTCCCGTTCCCGCCCAGCACCAGACTCCTCCTGTTCCTGTGCCCAAATCCCTGTTCACCCCCGTTCATCCTCGCTCACCCTCGTTCCAACTCTTTGGCGCTTGGGTAACCAACCATAACCCATACCAAGTAACTCTGCCCACCACATTCGGAGGCGCACAACCCTTCTTCAAGGCCAAGTTTCGCCCAAATTGCTCCAAGGGTCTGGGGTAAATATTACGCCTCCCAAGATGCCAGTTAGTGCATTGCACCGCTCGCTGTATGCTTGACTTGGGCCCGGTCTTGCAACTCACCACGCTCCCACGGAAGACTCTGTACTCCGACCCCAGACGGCTCTATCGGCAAGAGAGCTGTTCTTGCACTCCCAACCTGAGCTCCTCATGTCCTTCAGAGATCCTTCAGAGATCCTTCAGTGAGTTTCCGTCCCTAGATCCTTCTTGTCCTACTGTACAAAGCCGTTCATTCCATCAGTCGGCAAGCTCAACTTTTCAATCTCCGGTCAATATAAATTTCATTAGTGTTCTATATTCAGCTCCTAAGGTCTCAACCACTCTCATCTTCTTGTCTCATCTTGCAAAGACTCCCCAAACCCCACAACGAGGGCTACTCGGGCCCGTGTTTTGAGGCCCCTAAAGCATCTCGGCCGCGCGTCCCAAGCATCGCTTCAACGTAGCCGGCTTTGCTTGTCTCCAACCTCCGGCTTACCCAATTTAACTCCATCTAGGATTTTCTTAGCTGCAATCTTGCGTCAGCATTCGTTCGTCGTACATGTACGCTGGGTTTTGTACACATTTTGTCGGGGGAGAGTCTGGAAGATGTCAATTAGCTGACCTCGGAATACACGACTGGCAATCGAAAGCTTACCGTCAGAACCGGAAGTCCCTTTATTCGTAGGTGTAACTGATCCTTTGTGTTTCGCTAACAGAGATCGAAGTTCGTCGCACTCTTTCTCTACTTTCATTCGCGCTTCCCGTTCTTTCTTAAGCGCTTCCTGTTTTTCCTTAAGCGCTTCCTGTTTTTCCTTAAGCGCTTCCTGTTTTTCCTTAATCGCTTCATTTATTTCCCGGAGCTCTTCCTTGGCCGACTTGTGTTTGAGATCCGTTGGCTCAAGCTCTTGGTTTAGACGGCCCGCTTGTCGGCGGCTAGCTTGATCTTTCCCTAGCCTTTCTAGGTCCTCCTCCGACACCATAGCTGCTGGTCAATTCAGATTCGTGGACCGCTGGAAAATCGACTGGTCGAGAGCTTGACGTGGTAAGCAGTCACGAGAAAGATTTCGTTTATCGAAGCGCGACGTGATTAAGCTAGCCTGAATTAGCATAGCGAACGAATACGATGGCAACTTACGGAGACTTCTGACGCGGAAAGGCAGGAAATGGTAGGATGGAATATCCAACAACTCGCTATGGAAAGTGGGCGTTCAGAATACGACAGAGCCAAATAAGCATGAAACAACTCGACGTAGATTGGTACTGAGAATCCAGTTTCGCAGTCTACAGTAAGAGTATGTTGCAAAAAAGGTGCGTGGAGGCGAAAAAATCGCTTATTTTTTGCAACATACGGAGGTCGCTGCCTAAAGTTCTTGCACCTTCCTAATTAGGAAGTTAACTTGCTAACTCTATCCCTTCGTCTGGCAAGTTTTTCATGGACTTTTCGTATCCCATTGTGTGGCACGATTTCTTGCACTTTTCGTATATGCACGCCTCTTAAGCCAATCTAAAGGTTCTATACCGTATATAGCTTAGTGTTGAAGCCTTAGTCAATGCGATTGCTCGGCGGTAGGGGTATAGGCGCCTTACCCGCGTCTGGTCGAATATTGCGGTAAGCAGCAGCGACGTGGCTAGGAAGCCTATATAGAATATTTAGTAGTGTAGTTGATTAAAAGGCTTTAATATTATTGCTGCCTATTTGATTAAACCCTTAGTAAGATATCGTCCTTATGCCGCCTAGAAAACGTCGTGCGTCTTTAGCTCCGAAGCCTCCTAAGGCCTTAAAAGCTTTAAAAGCTCTAAAGCCTACAAAGCCTCCAAAAGCACCTTAAGCATAGGAGTCTTATTCACAATCCTTTTAGGCAACACAGTATACACACGATAGCTTTATGACGGGAGTTATACAGCCTCCAGAGGCTTTAGTGGCTCCAGTACTTATACAGCAGGTAGCGGCGCTAAGTAAGGATATTTAAGAGGAGGCTCGGCCGAGTACCCAGGTGGAGGATATTGAGGATAAAGTAGGAGCTATTTTTAAGGCCTATGGTGAGACTGCTAAGGATAAGGTAGATAAGGTAGATAAGACTAAATTACCAGAGCTATTAGCTAAAGAAGTTATAAGAATAGGCCTTCCTACCATTCCTACTATATAGAAGCCTATAGCTGCCGTTCCTAAACTAGATCTTAAAGTTGTTAATCTTCCTAAGGAGTTAATATTTGCCGCTTGGCGTGCTGGTAAGCCTATTTACGGCTTTAGCACAGGTATCAAAACTATTAATCTTTCTCCTTAAAATAAGGATACTGAGCGCTCTGCTTACTGTATACTAGTAGATTAAATTAGTATAATGTCTAGTAGTTGTAAATCTGGATAGGACCTACCAATTTAAGTGTTTCTATTATTCTTCAGTATTAGTGTATTTAAAAAGCTTATAATTAACACAAACCTTTATACAGCCTCCCGAAACGCTGGCGGATATTACTAATTAGGATAACATGCTAGTAGACAATTACAGGTATAGAAGGAGACCTCTGCTAGTAAGTTAATGATTTAGGTAGGACTTATTATCTATATAGGCGTCTTTAAAGCTCCTTAAGTGCGAGACTTTTGGGCAATAGATCTTGAATATCCTCAGCACCCAATTAGCTTATTTATGGGCCTAAAAAAATAGGAGCAACTTAAGCGCTTCTTTTATGTATTACCGCCTTTACTAAAAGGCGTTAAACGCCAGATCTTCAAGAAAATTAAGCCGTTAATAACCCCTCTAGGTAAGGTATTTAGGAAGTACGTTATACCTAGATCTATAGTTAGTTTTAATAAAATAATAGTAAGGTTTACTAGATAATCTGCGGCTATAATTAAATTGCCTAGTAAGCTAGTGCCTAAAGGCTTTAAAATAATAAGTCTTTATTAATACGGATATTTGTAACGGAACCTTATAGCAAGTACTACGGTGGGCTCGTTATTGGGCTAGGTGTGTAGGTAATGCGTAAAGTTAACAACGTAATAACAACTGGTGGAGTGGTTGCCTAATAGATTAACTCTAATTATATTCTAAGAATTACTACAAGGAAGGAACTATCTAGGTAGGGACTAAGGGTCCTTAAATACACAACTGTACTCCTATAAAATCCTTCTTATACGTGATATACGTGAGGTATATAAGGTACGTACGTTCCGTTCGTTCTTTACGTTCCTTATATAGCATGTTATATAACTCATTTACTATTCCTCATCACATAGTTCCACTGGCTCTATACTAGACCGTGCTTGTATTAACTAACTAGCTTCTTTTAACTCCTTTCTAAGTAGTTGTAATATTGTACTTAAAGCGTCCGTAACACTATCTCCCTCCTCCTTATCTTCGTCCTTGAAGATTCCTAACATCTCTAAGTCGTTTACTAGAGGTGTGATATCCGTTTAATTAATTTAGTTAATATCGTTACTTATAATGCCTAAAGCCTCTCTTTCTTCACACGCGCAATAACGCGCTTGCACTATTACTGCAATACTATTACTAGGTAAAATTATGCCATCTCCGTGTTCTTGTTGTGCGAAAGAGGAGTTAGTTTATGTTGCGCTAGCGAGTCCTTTATCTCAGCAACCCTTTTCCTATTCGGAGTATACTAAAGCGAATATTCATTTGTCCTGCGACATTCGCTCTTCTACTAACGCTAAATATACGCGTCCTATAACTCTTAATAGTCTTTAAGTTCCCTAAGTAATTTGTTATAGGGTCTTATGTTTAATCTGCCGCTGCTTATTTAGATAGTAAGCTAACTTAAGCCCTTGTTAAGTTAGAATGTTCTTAGAATATAGAGCAGAAGGCTCTAAAGGCCCGTATTACTACGTCTACCTATCTCCTTCGTCTTAAGAAAGTTTATAAGAAGGTCCGTTCTAAGGAGTAGAAGCTTATAGAATAAGGTCTATAGGAACTTAGTAATAAAAGAATGGATTCTCTTCCAACAGTAAAGGAAACAACTCTAAGTAATTCGGCAATCGCTCTTCCTAGGTCCCCCTTAGGTAACTCATTTTTTGGTAATCCTTCTTTAATATTGCCTAACCTATTCTCTTCCGATACTCCTATACCTTTCTTATAGCGTTCTTTAAATTCTCTAGTAGTTCCCAGGTAGTCTCATTATAGCCTATCCACTTAACCTTATACTATATTTTATCGTTAATGTCCTTATAACTAACAATCCTCAAAACTTGCTATTTATCTTCCTCTTACCCTCTATACGTGTCTGCTTTATAAACCGGTGGCTTAACATTCCCGTATACTAGCTCTAGCATTACAATATACTATATAGGGTAGATCTTTATCTTAGCTGGTAGGTTTAACTTAAATATAACCGGTAAAATCTTTTAACTAATTTTAAAAGGTCCTAGTCTAACGTAGTCTAACTTCTTACTTAGTTATTAACTCTTGAAATTTTTGTGTAGTAGCTATACTTTATCTCCCTCCTTAAGATCTAGTCCCTCAGATCTCTTAGCATCGTAGTATTTTTTTATTCTTTGCTATACTACCTTAGCTGTTTCCGTGAGGTTCTTATAAAGATTTATTAATGTCTCTATCCTTTGCTTAGCTGTGCTACTTATCTTCTTTACTTAATATGGCAATAGCGATATTCTTAGCTTATATCCATAATTCGCCTTAAATGGTAACGTACCTATTCCTTCTTATAGTGTTGTATTATATGCAAACTATATAACTAGTAATAGTAATACCCAATTGTTCTATACGTGATTAATATAGTGTCTTAGATACTGTTTTAGTGTCTAGTTTAATCTTTCTATTTAACTATCTATCTGCGGATAATATGCGGTGGAAGTTACTACTCGAACTTCTTACTCTACTAAGAATACCTCCCAAAATACTGCTATAAATCTTAGATCCCTATCCGATATAATCTTACTTAGTGCTCTATGTCTTACAAACACTTCTTTAACATAGATTCTAGCGATATCCTCTGCTAATATCTCTTCTGTGCATACTATAAAGTATCCCCACTTTATAAGCTTGTCTACTATCACTAAAATTGCATCGTAATCTTATCCGGTAATAGGATCTTTTAATTTTAGCAACTTAATAATAAAGTCCCATAATATAACCTCCTATAGTCTCTTTAGTATTTTAATAGGTTATAGCCCTCCGTATAGCTTATACCTTATTAGTTTATTTCTTTAGCAATCTAAACACTCTTTAGTGACCTTTCTAGCTATCCTCTAGATTCCGTCAATAATATACTCCTCCTAGAGTCTTAACACTAAGCCTATAGCTCCGTTATGTCCTTAAGTTAGTCCTTTATAAAAATCTTCCATAAATTGCTCTGCTATGCTTTTTGGGATATACTTCGCTTCTTAATTTTTGTATATATCCGTCTATAGTTCTTCTAGTTATACTTTTAGAATTCTTTATACCTAAAAGCTTTCTGGTAACTTATAGATTTTCTCTAACTCTTCCTAAGTTGCTATAATTTTTGGATAATTATACCTAATTAATCTATCTATATCCTTTCGCAATAAAGCCCCTAATAGCTTTTCATCATTTTATAGTTTAGCCTTTCAACTTAGAGCATCTGCTCTCGTGTTGTCTATACCCTTAGTATACTAAATCTCAAAATAGTATTCTATAAGCATCTCTACCCATCTAACCTATCTTCGGTTAAGTTCCTTTGTTATTAGGAATCCTATTAGGTTCTTATAATCTATCTTAACTACAAATAGTTTTTCTATGCCTTGTAAAAATGCTTTCTATTTCTTTAGTACTATAACTATACCTAATAACTCCTTATTATAGATGTTATAGTTCAGTTTTAGTAGTATTATCTTTCGACTATAATATGCTACTGGGTGCCATCTATCTAGATGCTTTTATATAAAGCATGCCCCTAGTGCAAAGTCTAATACATCTGTCTTAATAACCGTCTCTAGTCCTAGTTAATAGATCTTAAGAACTGGCTCTTAGGTAAACAACTCTTTAACTTTTTTAAACAGTTCTTATTGTTCCTCTCCTTATACCTATAGTTCTTCTTTCTTTGTTAACCGCGTAAATGGCTTAATATCCTTTAACTATTGCGCTATAAACCTTCTATAGTAATTGCAAAACCCTAGGAACAATCTTAACTGCGTAACATTCTCTAGTTCTTGCCAATTCACTATAGCCTTAATCTTCTTTAGATCTATACTAAGTTAGCCTAGTTTAATAATAAATCCAACGAAATCTGTCTTCCTAGTGAAGAACTCGCATTTCTCAATTACTACTAGCATCTATTCTTCTTATAGTCTCTTTAAAACCCATTTAACGTATTCCCCGTATTCTCCCTTAGTTATTAAGTAGATAATAATATCGTTAAGGTATACTATAACAAATTCATTTAAGTATTCTCCTAATACATTATTGATTTACTTCTGGAACGTTACTAGTGCGTTTATAAGCCCAAATTGTATAACTAATAGTTTATATAGTCCTTCCTTTAACCTAAAGGCTGCCTTCTATTTATTACCTTCCTTAATTCTAATCTAATAGTATGCCCATCTTAAATCTATCTTCATAAAGATTTGCGCATTGCCTATCCTATCTTAGATTTCGCTAATTAAGGGTAAAGGATACCTATCCTTCCTAGTAATGCTGTTTAACTGTCTATAGTCAATACACAGCCTTAGCTTGCCGTTCTTCTTTAGGACAAATAGTACTAGATAACCCGCTAATGATTGCGATGGTTTAATATATCCCTTTTATAAGTTCTCCTAGATAAACTCTTTTAATACTCTACCTTCTTCTTCGGTAAGCTTATAGATTAGAAAAAACCTTAGACTTATTCCTAGTTCTAATTCTATCTTATAGTCCCATACTATATACTCTAACAGCTTTTTACTTTCTAGTGACTATAGTTTCTTACCGTACTTGTAGTATCTCTTTAGTACATAGCTTAGCCCTTTTTCTATTTCTTCGTAGGTCGCTCCTACTTAGTACTATACTAACTTAGCTTGTTGTCGCATCTTACGGCATCAAGTATCCCTAATATCGACTTAACCTGTAACCCAATCGATCTTTAAATTATACTCCTATAACTAAGGCATCCCTAGTATTGCCTCGTCCTTCCCCAACAGTAGGATATTAAAAGACATCCGAATTTGTCTTCCTTTAATAGTTAACTAAATAGGTCCTATTTTAAGATTAATAATGCCGTCTCCGTAGGCTATCGGATCTTTTAAAATTGTTACTAATAAATATAGGTGCTCCTTTCTCCTGTATAGTAGTCCCATTTTTTTAACTGCTGCTAATAAGATATAGTTCCTTATTACTCCACTATCTATCAGTGCTTTAAACTATTAATCTTACCATTTAACTTATAAATTTAGGTATCTTCCTTAAATTCCTTTAAGGGTCTAAGGCTCTACTACTGGCTCCCTCTAGTCCCGTGGGCCTCTACTTTTCCTAACTAGTGGCTACTAGATCCTATTTATACTTAGTCTAACTTAGGCCAATACTTAGTTCACTTTTTATCTTTAATGTGCTATAGATAGGTATTCTCTAGGCATTCCCACCATTATCGTCCATCTAGGCATTTTTCCGTAAGGAATCTTCCTGGTTAAAGTGTTAAGTCCCCTTATTCTTAAACTTCTACTAGGTACTAACTATGTATATACTTAGCATTTTAATATTTCACCTTATCCGTCATCTAATACATCCTTATTAGATACTTCCAATTTTTATTCTTAGGTGCTTTATGTATGTTGCACATATTATCCACGCATGCTATCCATAATAGTGTATAATGTGCTTAGTGTCTTGGGTTAACTCTTGGCTTGTCTTTGTCCTTAAGTTTAAACCTTTCTTGTGTTAATCTAAGCGTCATAACTTCATTCGCAGGTACTAAGATTCGTCTTTCGCTCCTCTAGTCCTCTAATTACTCCTCTAGATCCTTTAATATTATAATTAAGGCCCCTTTAATATAAGTTATAGCCTTTTCCGTAATTAGGTGGTCTTAGATAACTTTCTCGTCCAGCTATATATAGAAATCTTCCCACTTATTATTATGTTGCTGCCTATACCACTTTTAGTATAGCTGCTTAAGTATATACGCTCTATCCATAAGGAAGTATCTTTTTATTACTATATCGTAATAGCCTTTTATATGTCGTTCCTTAAACCTAGTTAGGATTCCCAAATCCTCTTCTTATTCCAGTTTGGTAAGCCACTTAGCTCTTAGTATGCCTATTCTCAGCCTATTAATAATTCTTTGTACTAGCGCTCTGTCCCTTATATAACCTGGCAAACTAGATCTCCTATCTAGTTTCTACTCTTGCTATAAGGTAATTCTTACTCTAAATTCCTCTATGGTTTCTTTTCTTTTGCGTCTTATAAGTGGATCCTTAAAGTCTTTATACTTCTTAATCTTAGTATTAACTTTTCGATCTTTAGGCTAAACACTATATTTAACTGGTAAGTCCTCTAGGTTTATATGTTTATCTCCTAGTCTAACTGCTACCTAGATTGCAGATTCTCTGATCTATAACGAAGCTTCTTGCCTCTTACCTATGGGTGTCTTTATTCGTACTCCGAATTCTTAGTCCCTTAAATTCTTTAATCCTAAGCTTGCTTCTAACTTAAGCTTAGCTCCCGCCTTAGTCCAACTAGGCGTCCGTAGTGTTCTTATCTCATCTTAAGAGTCTTAAATTTTATCTATCTCGTCTTAAGAATCTGATGCCTGTGGGAAACTCTGTCCTAAGCTTATTCGTATATTTTTAAACTAAGCTGCTGCTCTACTCCATCGGTTTTTGTCCATTGTGGGTCCTTAAGCTATCCTCATCCTATCTATAGAATCTTAGATCTCTCTTATCTCGTCTTAAAAATCTTAAGCCTTTGGCCTTTTGCCTTTATTGAGTGGTAAGCTAGCACTAGCAGTCATCTGCTTACTTAATCTCTTTTAAATACTGCTCCTGCCGTTTTATAAAGCGATAGATGCCGTATCTAATGGTGTTATAATGCCCGTTACTGAACCTTGCTCTATAGCGGTCTCAGTCTCTACTTCTAATACTAATGTCTTAAGATCTTCTTTCTTAACATCGCTAAATAGATTTTTCCTAAAGTCCCTTTCCAAGTACTACCTTATTAACACTGTACTGAAAGTTACTATTAGATCTTCGTCGCATTTATAGAGCCTATCTTACTCTTTATGGTCTTAGGTAGCTCTTAGTTTCTCTAAACTAGGTTCCTATGGCTAATAGCTTACGCCATACTTAGCGTCTTTATAAATTCGGCACGCGTTATTATAGCAAAACGTGAAGTAGTTAATTAAACAATCTTTTATTCCTCGCAGTGCATTATCGTCCCTCTATATATATATGCCGTCTGCTAGTCCAGTTCCCTTTATTGCATAGTAACTCTAACCATCTTTACAATCTCTAGCAAAATAACCTTATTTTCCGCAATTTATATAAGCTCCCTCTTTAAACCATCTTTCTTATTATAGAGTCCGCCTAAATATCTTCTGCTACTAAGATCCCTAATTCGGCCTTTACTCCCTAGACCTTTAATTACTTAATCCTTGTCCTCTTAGTTTCTATAATATCTTACTCTATCTCTTATAGGCTTCTTTAGTACCACTTAGGTCCATTAGCTCTGCGCTATACTATAGTTTCTAACTTAGCTTTAGTTAATGCGTACTCTGCGCCTTATATAACTATAAAACTCTATTCTAACCTCTCTTAGTCTGTTCCCTTTAGTAGATCCTATTATTAATCTTTATCGCTTAATCTATTAGTTCCCTTAGGGTATCCGCATCTTCTATCAGAATAATTACGTCCTAGACTTTAGCCTTAAGTCCCTATTT
>Ga0307515_10004928_pt1 | contig 27273 bp, 21 predicted proteins | sample 17_EM_MG_FD_194513 | JGI IMG/M metagenome (GOLD analysis project Ga0307515, IMG submission 194513) | Populus trichocarpa ectomycorrhiza microbial communities from riparian zone in the Pacific Northwest, United States - 17_EM | ecosystem: Host-associated > Plants > Roots > Unclassified | place... | reverse complement strand
CCGAATAGGGCATAACCAAACCCTTGATTACCCTTAATATTAATAAAGGTAGAGAGAATCCTTTATGAAGTGTAGAGTGTGTGCAAAGAGACATGAGAAAATGGAGATCAGGGCAGCTTTTGCCTTTTCATATTGAGCCGAACCTGCTATGGTGTGGGGTTATTTTCATAAATTCTCTATTTTTGTTAGCCATGATTACCCTTTAAATAAACCATTCATGAAAGGGATAAGGAGTTTTTTCGGTCTCCATTGATTTTTATTTTTTATTTTTTCCCATAAAGAAAAACGTAAGGTGTCCTCCATGCATTAGAGGAGGTTTTATTTCGAAATGAACAAGGGTTCGGGAATAAAATCATGAGCCCATGGTGCGACTTCCAACTCCGAAATGTGAACCCCGAACTCAAAGGAAAGGGACGCTTGCTCGGTGAGCTTTCCAAATACCAAACGTGTTGAAATCAATTCACCTTGAGAAAGGTTTCTGTGCTTCTCCCAAGATGGCTCATGGCTTGCCTCTTTTGATCGGCCTGCCCCAAACTTGCTGTCCTGGTTTGGGACCAGACTTGGTAAAAATACGAATTATATCAGTCATTCCTGGACGTTTAAGGCCCGACTCCTTCAACTATATACAAGAGCCTGCACAGCATTCTTCTCCACCATGAGACTCAGGGTGTTAGAATGGTTTTGTGTTAACATGTTCTACATGCAGCCACCTACGATATCCAAATTTTCGGCTTAATGCTTCAAAAACGCTTGTATATTTGATCATAGAGCTCCACCGAAGAACAGACTTGCATACAACCTTTGCCTCCATAACAAGGAGTACTTCCTATCCGATTCTTTTCTCCTTTCATTTTTCTTTTTCTTTCAGAAAGAGAAGCTGAAAATATTTTCTTCGAGATTTATTCGAATGTTAGTGGAATTTAAAGGAAAGTACAATTAGTACCAAACATGGATTTTCTTGGAAAGAGGAAAGATCATTTAACTTGGCCTCAAGGACACCTTGAATCACAAGAGACAGTACTGACAACCTGTAAGGGGGGATCTTGTTCCTTTATCTCTTCAGCTTCTTGAGCTACTCTTGTTGCGTGATTCTGCATTTCTTTGTTCTTACCCCAAAGAAGAATGTACAAGCCAATTATCACAAAGATGGATCCCAGCAAACTGCTCATGAAAAACCCTTTTGTGAAAAATAAAATAAAAATAGAGAAAGTGTTTAGTACTATTCAAGACAGAATGGTCAAAAAGTTTACCTGCCAAGATAGAGTTCCTCATGGAGGATAGGGACATCAAGCATGGCTGCCATTATCTGAACTAGGGGACTGAATGCTGCTGTAAAGACTGGACCCCTTTTCTTAACACACCATGACATGCCCACATAGCACAAGCCTGATCCTATGATTCCCTGCATAAATCAATGGCTCATTCAGCAATGAAGAGACACAACAGAAACTAATAGCTCTATGGGTTTCAGCTTGTGAAGGTTATGCTTACAGCATACAGGACAGTTATAATTTCTATTTTCCCCTTCAGAACCCATATGGAGAGGCTCCTTTCAGTGGACAAGCATAAAATAGCTGACTGAATGGCACCAAAGAAGGACATAATGGCAGTGCTAGAACATTGGCAGGGGTATCTCCTTCCAATATGTGATTGAAGCACAAACCAACCAGACCACAACAGCGTTCCAACAAGCAAAGTAATACAACCAAAGGTCCATCTTCCGGCCCTTTTAGTTTGGCTCAGCTTTAGGCTATGATCCATGGCTCGAGTTACAGCTTGACCAGGTGAATTGTTAAATAATGGTGCTCCTCGGATGAGAGTCAACAGCATGGCACCAGCAACACACACCAGGGTACCGAGTACTTTGGCTTTTCCGCTATTGGATTTTATATGAACAGTCTCCATTCTGCAAGGCCATAGATAGAAACCAAGAGAAGTTAAAACTGCAAGGCTACGACAAAGAATATAACACATTGCGGAACCATGAAAGTTGAAAGAAAATTATTATAGATACTTGAATGGCAGTGCCATTATAAACGTAACGACAGGAACCATGTTGATGAAGGCACATGAAAATGTAGCAGATGTATATTGAATGCCGATAAGGAAGAAGTATTGTGTCAGTGATGCCCTGCAAGGAACAATTAGTTAGTGGCAAGGATATTGAAAACTTGAAAAGGCTTAAACAATACTCACCCAACAATCGCACTGAGGAACAGGTAACATAAGATGCGAAATGTGAGCGGCGGTCTGCTACCCCTGCAAGCAAGCAAGCGAGCTTGATTTGTAAGATCTGTTGCTTTAATATCTGAAAAGTAGTATCACAATGCTACAATAAGAACTTCAATCCTAATTCGTTAACTCAATTAGCCGACGAACATTTGGTTCTAGCAAGCTAGCTAGCTACATGCCTGTATAGACTATTCTGGGGAGGGGCACGAGTTTATACAGTCAAGAAATCAAAATAAAAATAAGCAGAATGTTGGACTAAAGAGCTACTACCTTTCCCGGAAGTAGCCGATAGGACCCAAGAAAATAGCAGAAATCGAAAGCCGGTATGTGATAAGGACCAAACGGTTAATCCCCTCATCAAGGACTTTCTTGAGAAGAATATTCACAATGGAAAAAGCAAAATCAATTGTTATCATTGCTATGAAAGGTTTCCATTCATCACAGCTCTTCAAACCAGCCATTGAATCCAGCACTCTTGAAAGAAGTAGAGTAACACCTTTCTTATCACTCTCTTTGCTAACCAATTTCCTCTATCAGACAGTACTACAAGCTTATGTGCAGAGATATTGCTCTAAATAAATGGACTCTGGAATAATTGGGTAGAAAGCAGAATTAAATTCTTCAAATCACATCAACGCTTTAAGCAACCAACATCGACATTAGTTTGCTATTTATTCTCTTCTTTACACTTTCTTTTGAGTGATACTTTCCAACAAATGGAGATTACAAGAGAATCATTTAGCATCACGGATCATACAAAACAGTGAAGCATCAATACATGATTTCGTCCTCGAGAATGGTAGAAGAATCAGTAGATATTGGCCACGAGTTTTTCACTTGCATTTTCTTCTAGGCTTTATCTTGGTGCATGATGTACCTTTTGAGTTAATTTATTGTTAGCCTTGCTAAGCATAGCTAATTAATGGCATCTTTTTAGTGGGGTTCTCCTGCACGTAGCATCTAATACTACATCTCTTTTGAAACAGGATGGCTAACAACCTTTACACGCAAGGGGAGAGAATTATGTATCCAAGAAAGTGTCTCAATTTGTGACGCAGGAGATCTTGAGAGCATTCATATTTTTTTAATTATTTTTTCGAGTCAGTTTGTATTATAACTGTATTAATTAGTATCAGAAAGCTCCTAGTAATAATGTTATTCGCACAAAGATGCTAAAGGATTCATAATGAAATGACTTGCATAAAGGAAGATTATTGGTTTTCTAATTGAGGAATCACCATGGTTGAAGTTCGCAAAGAATATATTCATGGTGGACGATGATTTATGAATAAGAAGATTCTGCTTAAAGAAATATGTCTTGAGATTTTCAAAGACAATTTGAATTCAAGAACAAGTTTCTTCTATCTTAATTAAAAAAATAATACAAGAGCAATTTTAGCATTGTTTGGCATGCATCTTCAACGAACATGGATTAATAAGATTGAATATTTTGATCTCTCTCTGTAATTATGAGATTTTTTAGAGATTTGATACGAAACAAACATGTAAACCTTTGGGAGTTTTGATATATATCAAAATCTAGCTACGAGTCTTCGAAGGGGTAATTAATAATTTTCATTATCATTCGCTAGAGGTCATTAGTTGGTATAAAGTTGCGTCAATTTCCTCAATCAACGTACGTATTGCACTCAATTGCTAGAAAAATATCTTGTTTTATTATTCTAAATTAGGTTCAACTGAAGGCTATCGTGCTGCAGATTTTATACAAAAGAGGACAATCTGTGTCCACTGTTTCCAGACCTCACGAGAAAACTGAACTTTTTAGTTTTTAGCTCAAACACTGTTGGCGTTTACAATGTGCAGAGCAAGAACAATATCTCAAATCTTCTCGTAAATACCGGAAAGAATAGTGCAGAGAAAAGCAGCGATCACCTTGATTAGACGCAGCAACTAGGAAGATTTCTGTGCACTGTCCAGACCTACATTTCAATGGTGCCACTTCAAATGTCCGTGTCATCTTTTACACGCACGCACTTGTCTTCTACCTAGCTATCACTTCCTGGATTGTACTCCAAGCTGAAATTATCCCTCTCTATCTCACTTAATTCCATCCCAATCTTCTAGCTGCTAGTACTTACCTCTCTAGCTGGCTAGTAACTATTCAACAAACAAACGTGGCCCGTGTAATATCTTGGCAGATTGTAGTACTCTTTGAAGTGCAATTAATACGGGGGATCCTGAGCTAGGAGTTATTGTGATTGTTCATCACCAATGTAGACTGCTGCTGAGCAGGTAATAGGAAGAATACTGCTGTGTGGATTCGCTAAGAGATGCTTTTACACTATAAATCAAGATATTGAATATGTCAACTGTTTCCATCTTTGAACTTTCTAGTTAAGGCCCTAGCACCCCCCTTCACCTTCACTTTTTTAATTCTCTTGTAATGTAGAATTGAGAACCTGTTCCTGATTCTATATTCCAGCTGACAACTTTCTGAAGGAAGAGCCACAGCCATTCATTTACCTATCGTCTTTGTACAGCCGTACTATCTCTGCGTTTGGATACCAGATAGCAGCTCCCAGTTGATCTCTTTCTGGAAAGTAATTCATTGTTAATGGACCATATAATTTAGCCAGGTGATAATGGATTTCTTGAATATTTAAGATAAGCACATATGATATTACCATGTGACACAAAAGAAGGCTCTTTTTTGCCGACAGAAGCTAAACACAGCAAAAAAATTCAGAATATAGAAATTTGATGAGTGAAAGTGACTGGAATGTGAAACTTAAATTCACAACTTTATTCCTTCTAAAAATTTCTAAAATTAATGTTGATAAAGTCTGTTTCTTTAACAGGATTACAAAACTTTAATTGAACCATAAACTCTACCTTAACTAGAAAATAAAATGAAAATTTAAAAATACAAAGTATATAATCATGAAATCCGAAACAAAGCATAAAACAAGGAAAATAACAAAATTGGCCTAACCAAGATCCCGGGATGAGATTCTCGATATCTCAAGATTTGATGGTGCGCATAGCGCTGAAAGCATTACTATATAGAAAACAGTTTCTGGAAACTCCTGTAAAAAATTAAGTAATATTCAATATAAGCTTTTTAGATCATCATGCTGGTCTAGAACAACCAAATCTCTTCTTAGATCTAAATTAACCCCACTAATTTATAAATATATTTATTAGGTCATTCATATAATCCAAACACGGTAAACCTTATCTAATTATATTTGACTGTTCAAAATTTATTTCAAGTCGAACCACACCACTTTCTTATTTTGTTTTCCCACGAGGGCTAGTCCAATCAAAAATGGCATGATGTTCCTTTTTCTTTTTCACTTTAGTGTACGAAGCTTCTCTTATTATTAAGTATCATTAAGATAGAAAAAATAAATATGAAAATGTGTTTAGTTGAAAAAATAAAAAATAAAAAATAAAATAAAATTTATTTAGTGATAGTTTTAGAGTGAAATTATATATTTTTAAAATAAGAAGATATGTCTTCTCTTTCTCTACTATTTATGTTTTTTCTATTATGAGAAAATAACTAAACGCTAAAAATTTAAATAACTAAACGCTAAAAATTTCTTAAAGATTTAATATATTTTTATTTTTATATTTTCTTTTGTGAGATTACTTAGCAGTCCACCTAAAACACATGAAGATAAACTGCCAACGTGGATGATGATTTAGACCATAAACTAACCGATACCTTATGTCCTTTCCTAAGGGAGCAAGAGACAGGAATGAAACAGTAGTCACTTTGGAGTGCTACAGGATTCCCCTTTTAGACTCTATCCTCAATAGTAAAATGGCCTTCAATTAACCTCGTCAGGCTCGCGCGGTCTCTGTCACGTCCCTGCATCGGGACAAAAATGCTATGTCAAAAACAAAGAAACATTTCAAGCTAGCATCTGTGTTACCAAGTCCAAATGAAGTAACAAGATGTTATTTTATTGTCTTAAATCGGATCTTTTGGCTTTTGATTGCAGGGCCATTATAGCTGTCCCTATCATACTGCTTAGTAACATGGACTAAATCATCTGCTAGAGTATACTAATATATCCTCCAGATTCCGGATATTGCTGTCGTTTCGACGATGATCACAAGGAAGCAATCATCTTACATTTCGAGGCTTCATACAGTGTGTAATGGAACTTTTTTTATTTTATTTTATGGACTTAAATTCTAACAGTAGACATTATCTGAATCTTCGCATCTCATGCTAGATCAATACATTATCGTAATCTTCGCATGCTATACTAGATCAATAATTTACTGCGGATATGTAAGCCAGTTCTGGATGTTGTTGTTAGGGATTCAAACTTCAGGATATGAACTGTTATTCCATTGATGTCCATCTTCCTGCTAGCCTTAATTACCATTTCTTGCACATGATTCCTGTTCCTTTCAAAAATAAGAAAGAAATGGAAAGTTGATTTTTATTGCTTGAGCCATGACGACGTAAAACTTGAGTGCTTAAGCTGCAGGAGCAGAATTTCCAGTCTGATAGGATTGCTTTTCAGAAATATAAAACTAACTGTTTGACAATTGGCAGCATTCAGAGGGAATTTCTTCCTTTTCGTGATTAAAGAAATAGAAGGAATTACTTCACAGCTGAGGCAATACAATTCCTCCAATGAACAAAAGATTGTGAAACATACTTTGCATACTAGATTTAAGTACAAATTACAGATATTGATCACTCCCTGGAAAAAAACAATTCTTGAACTTGCAAGCCCTATATATAGGTGGGAGTTTATGGTGCACATGTAAAAGAATGATTAGCTGGTAACTGTAGTTGGTAGGGATAAATTGCAGTAACAATGGAGGAAATGCAAGATCATCCAATGTCACCCTAACGCTGAGGAATGAGGATACAAGAGAAAGGGATCCCAAGTGCTATTACCACCAGTCCAGCCACTATTATCACAGTGCAGGAATTGTTGCTCAGTGGACCAAATACCTTGTTCATCAATTTGCGATGTTGGCATGTTTGTTGTAATCATTCGACTAATCTTGTTCATAGGCATCTCAACGGTGCACGGATTTGAATACATCAAATCAACACATGGTTGAGCTGTCGCAGAAAGTGGCCATGCAGAAGTAGTAATTGAAGTACTACTGGTAAACATAGCGGCCTGATCAGAAATATGGTTCATCTGCGTGGCCCAGGCGACTTCACTTGGTGCTGGTTCACTGGGCCATTCCAAGTTTGTTGTTGCTGTAGTACTATGGCATAGTTGATTCCACAGGCCAGCCGCAACATGACCTGCCATCATGTCACCATGATCATGATCTAAGACAAGGTCAATCTTACGAGATCCTGAAGTACAAGGATCCTGAATAGCATTAAGAGTTCCAGCTCCGGGAGAAATAGAGGCTGTCGATGCCAGATCTCTCTTAGAATTGTTTTTGTGAGAAGTATTCGCAACCAAGTTAGGCTGCACACTTGAAGAACAAGCAGCAGACGGAAGCACCTGCAATCCCTTGCCATCAAGCAGCTTGGCTTTGAGTGCACCAAGAATCCCTCCCGCTTCACTTCCCGTCCCGCAAACTTCCTCAAATGAGAAAGGCTCAACTTCTATAAGACTACCACGGCCAGCACCGGAATTTGGTGCAGGCTGAGGCAATTCAAAGTTTGTACGCGCATTAGCACCGCGTAACGCCCTAGCCGCATCATCATATGCTCTTGCAGCATCCTCAGCAGTATCAAAAGTTCCAAGCCAGAGTCTAACCTTTTGCAACGAGTCCTTAATCTCTGCCACCCATCTCCCTGATGGCCTTTGCCTAACCCCAACAAACCTGTGGTGTCCCCTTGATGATGACTTCCTTCTGCCTCGCAAACCACCACCTGTTGGTGCTCCCATATGTCCTTCTCCTGCCACAGAATTAACCCTCTACTTTATGGAACCGTGCCTGGGTCTAAGGAGCTGGTTTTTATAATGCTAAAACCATGCAGGTATCTGCTGACATCCATGTATGGACAAGTGAGAAAATGTTAAGCTCGGCTAGATTGAATATTGCAGGCCATGTTGTTTATATCGAAACAAGAATAATATATTTGCAACATTACAGTATTCCTTGCTTTTAACAGCTAGAACTATTCCTGTGATGATCCATTATCCAGAATGGTAGAACAATGAAGGGATCCACACACCAATTGGGTAGTCAAGCTAGTTGTGTACCTTCAATTTTCTTCAAAATATTTGGAGTTCTAGCCGGTTCATGGAACAAAAATTAAGATGATCCAGGCTCAATAATTCCAAAAATAAATTTAATTAGCCATCATTTCGACCACTGATTGATTAATGAGAATTATAAATATCTTTATAAGTTTTTATTTCTAATTTTATTTTGCATTTATTTTCCTCTAAAATCATCAAGGCTGATTGGAATGTTATTGTCTATTGTGTCATATCAAATAATTAAATATTACTATTTGATAAAGTATATATAATTTTTTATCAAGATGACATAATTGCAGGTCCCTATGCTCTTCTCTTCTTTTCTATTATTTAGACCCTATGTTTTTTATCTACTATTTTAAGAATATATAATTGCAAACCAATCCCTCAACTTCTATTTTATCCAGTTTTTGAATTTTCTAAAATTGCTACTCGGCCAGCAAACTATAATCAATTTGGATATCTACAGCATTAGTTAACAGACTATAATTTAGACTTTTCTCAACAAAAAAAATAATAAAAATAACCCTGTAATTGAAACAATCAAAGTGTCAATTTCATTATCAAAATACCACAAACTACTCAATTTAGTTCTTCTTTCCCTTTATATTTATATATATAAGCATATTAAATATAATTATATTAGTTTTTCTATAGGTTCTTCATTCTTAATTATACAACCTTTGACTTAACAACAAAATAAGTTATTGCAAGAAAAATTCCCTTCTCAAAGTTCACCTTTTGAACATGAACATGGTTATTAACTCTGTATTATATATTAATTTATAGATTTAGAATCTATCTTTGATTAAATTTTATTTTAATTAGATTAAAAGTTGATGAGTACTCAGAGATGACTTGATCAAACTCGGCTGACTCATCCAACCAAGTTAATTCTAAGATTTTTATTTTTTATTTTTTGTTTAAATGATGATAGTTTTAGGTTTTTTTTTTGTTAAAAATAATATCATTTTAAGGTTAATCAAAAAACCTACAACTTGGACCGTTTTGGAAGATAAGGGATTGTAGAATATAAAGACTGGAGTTGGGACATGCATGTAGTTTATTAATAAGAAAGACAAACCTTCTGATCAATAATTCAAGTTAGGAAAGGAAAATTAACCGCTTTAACTTTACCATTATTAAGCTTTTCATACATATAGCAAAAGGTAGACGTATTAATTTTTATTTTTATTTTTTTAGTTTAATGTGAGTATCCGGGCCAGTTTGCGCACACCTCGAATAATCCCACGGGCCTTGAAGTTAACGACCATGTAAGCCTCCAGTGGCCATCATATAAGCAACCATAGGGCTCGAACCTAAGACCACAGAGGAAGCAAACCTCTTGGTCTCAAGCTCTTACCACTGGACCACCACCTAGATGGTTAAAAAATTTTATTTTTAACTTTAATAGAAGGAAGTTACGTTGATTTTCGTTCTTTTTACTGGACTATTTGTTTTTATATTTCAAAAATGTTTTAGAATAAAATTAAAAAAATTTTATTTTTTTCTTTACTTCAAATTAATTTTTTTATGTTTTCAAATTGTTTTAATATAGATGCTAATGTCAAAAATAATTTTTTTAAAAAAAAATTATTTCTATGCATTTATAAATAAAAAAAACACTTTGAAAAGCAATCACTACCACAAACTTACCACATCAAACATACTTAAGGCAAAATATATATATATATATATATATATATATATATATATATATATATATACACACACACACACACAATTACATGTCACTATTGTTAAAGAATTATAAACACTGCTAGAACTAAGTCTTGTACAAGATTGATTTAACTCATGTCTACTCAGGAACCTTTTTATACTAAAAAATCCTCTTAATTTTTGTTCAACTAATCTATGAACTCTTCTTCCTCTAAGGTTCAGCGAGCTTAGAGATTTTGATGTGAAACTTGAAATCCCAAGATCTAACCTTTTCCTATCATGAAGTTGTCTCTTCTGATCATGCCTTTAGTTTTTAGTACTAGCCAAAAACCTATGGTTACTCTCATAGGTTTATTCTCGTTGCTATTTATCTTCTAGCTTATAAGTTAATTCTGTGATCTGTCTTTACATGTCCTCTATGATGATCTCCTAGATGTTCTCTCCTGAAAATAAGCCTCCTTATCCTATCATTGGACATGCTTCACCACTTCTTCCTACCATGATTATTAGCCGCACACATCAAGCAAACAATTATCCATAAAATTACAGCACACATCAAGCAATATAAAACCTGGGATTGTTGGGCTCTAATACCATCTAATGCAGGTAGAAGCTAAATAGAACAACAATGGCATAGAAAAAACAAGAATTTAATGAGTGAAAAGGATTGTAGATATGAACCCTAAATCCATAAATTTATTCTCTAAAATTTAAGTATATGGTAGCTATCTTTACAAGACCTTTAAATAGGCTAGTAAAACCGACCTCTACTAGAAAACCACCTAAAGTTTTTTAAAAAAAAAAACATTAAGGAAATTTAAAAAATCCATAATAAATTAAAAAATATGAAACATCCTAGGAAATTAACAAAATTTGCCCAAACAACATCAGGGTCTGCAATCTGATTTTGAAAGATTTAATGATCCGATAAGTGATGTAATGGCTTGTTAAAAACAAACTATCTCTGGAATCACCTAGAAAAATTTAAACCTGATCCAACAATTGGATCTCCTGTTATCTCGGTTTTAAAGTGTTAACTTAGTTTAACGCGACTAAACCTCTTCTTAGGCTTAGACATATCTTATTAGTCTATAAATATATCTATTACGTCATCCACATAATCTGTTTGGATTAGATCTATATCTGGTAATATTAGATCCTCACTTGATTGCTTAGAACTTTATGTTTCTACTAGCTTGGTTGCATCACTATATGTAAAAAAAAACTATAGTTGAAATTTTAGTAAAAAATATAGAATTGAAAACTAATTATTTTTGGATGATTTTTGTCCACAACCTAATCAATTTAGCTCCAAGGCTAATTTATAAAAACACCTAATAAAATACATAAACAACACTACTTATATTTATTGCCACGATATCTACAAACAACCTTTCATCCCTTTGTTTTCTTTTCTTAGCCAAAAATCAATACAAATAACTACAAACAATGTATGTCTGTTTGATAGTACGGTGAAATATGATTAAAATTGTGTTTTATTTATCTCAATCATAATTTTGAAATTATTTAATTAATCAATAAATACCATATTTTTGTATATGTCATACTAAAAACTCTCTCTTGAAATATTAGTTGAAAAAGTTAATCATAATTTCTATTTTTTAAAAATAAAAATTTACTTTAAAACTATTATAAGAATATTTAATTTTATACTTTGAATTTTTCTTTTTATTAAAATGCTTTTTTATATATTTATTATTTATATTACGAGAAACTAACTAAACTCAACTTGTGGTTGTATATCCCAATGTTTTCACAAAAATTCATCACCGTTTCCTTTTCTTTAGGAAATGAAATTCTACATTAAGGAAAAAAAAAACAAAAAACAAAACTCAAACCGCCACGTTTGGCTCCCAGGTTTCACGCTACTCTCCATCAAAATTACAAACAACACCCTCGTACTGACTTGAAAACAACGCTACTCGCTTCTTCCTCTTAACTCCTATAAAAGTCCTTTCACCCCTGAATATTCTTTTCTAAATTTTATTTCTCAGTCTAGAAAAAAGAAGGGGAAAAAAAGGAAAAGAAAAGAAAGCCAAACAACTCTCTATTTCTTAGACACTCAAACGTTTCTCTCTTTCAGATACAAATTAATCCTCTAATTTCCATCACCACTTCAAGGTAACTCTAATCATTAAACCCTAACTAATTTAAATTTAGTTTTTTAAATTTTTTTCGATTCGTAATTTTGAATTTCTGTTGCAATCGTTTATTATTCGTAATTAGTGATAATTACTTTTGATTTTGTTTAAGTGCAGGAGGTAGAAGATTGATTGATAAAAGGAACGATGTTTGGAGCAGAGGATTGATCAGTAAAAGGAAGGATGTTTGGTGCTAGCAATCGTAAGTTATCTTTTCTATTTTTTAATGATTTTTATTTTTATTTTTTTCTATAATTTTTGGTATTTTTTGTTTATTTGAAATGCTATTGTTTGGCGAGAAAATTTTTTTTTTTAAGACATCAATTTTCGAGTAGTTTTTTTTTTTTGTATTAGAGGAAGAAGGTGAAAAATAATGAATGAATCACGGAATTGATATGGAGTGTAAATGAACATAAAGTTGATTGTAATTAAAGTAACACCATTGCATTTTTTCTCGATTTTTTTTGCGTTGTGGATTTTGTTGGATAGATGATTATTGGCGTACTATGTTCTGTTTTGTGGTGGTTGTGGGTAATGTGATCAGTGGTTGTTTGATAGTGTGATTTTTTGTATGTGTAATGTGTGTACTAATGAGTTAAAAGTTGTGTTTCATGACAGCTTTTGGGCAGTCTTCTAATAGTCCGTTTGGGACGACACAGCCGGTTTTTGGTCAGGCTAGTAATGTAAGTAGTAGTCCTTTTGCTCTGAAACCCTTTGGTAGTCCAACAACTCCTTTTGGTGCACAAACAGGGAGTTCCATATTTGGGGGCACTTCTACTGGTATGTTTGGTGCACCCCAAACTTCTTCATTCTCTGCGACAAATGCTTTTGGTAGCTCAACGCCTGCTTTTGGAGCATCTACTACCCCTGCATTTGGTAGTTCGTCATCATCAGCATTTGGTGGTAAGTGTTTATTTTTATTCCAATAACTGGTTGTCCTTTTTCACTCTTTATCTATTCGTGGGTTATGATTTTGCTCTATCGAAGTGAGATGATGTTTTTGTATTGGAAATATATATGGATTGTTGATCTAACTCAAGAGTTGTGGTAAAAAATTGTCTTGGAAGCCTTATAGCAGATCAAGTTTTTTCATTTCTCAGAAAAGCAAGTGTGCTAGGAGTGATATAGTTGCACAGTATATTGCTTATCCTTCTTAGCTCTGAACACTTGTAGTTTTTCCCTAGTCTTTATGCTCATTGTTTCATCTTGTTTTCTTCATTGAAACTGGTAGATGATGAGATTTGATTATGATACGATATCTTTGCTATTTCATCTTTTGCATGTGCATGTTTGTTTTGACTACTCGTCATTGTCTCTAGCAGACCTATACTTGCTTGTTTATTCTTTGTAACCTGGTTTTCTTGCCTTTTCAGTGTCTATCTTCATCTGTCTTCCCTCCTAGCATCTGTATATCTAGACAAACACATGCATGTATACACACACAGTTGCTCGCGCGCACACTTTAAGTTCGTATTAGTATACTTTATCTGATTCTGTTATTTTCTGGTTTTATGAATGGACAATGCTTTCTCATTCTAACTATTTATTCTTTTAGCAGGTTCTTCTGTTTTTGGTCAGAAGCCCTTCGGAGGCTTTGGGTCTACCACTCAAACAAGTCCATTTGGAAACACAAATCAACAGCCACAGCCAGGCTTTGGGTCTACCACTCAAACAAGTCCTTTTGGAAACACAAATCAGCAGCCACAGCCAGGCTTTGGGTCTACCACTCAAACAAGTCCGTTTGGAAACACAAATCAGCAGCCACAGCCAGGCTTTGGAAACACAAATCAGCAGCCACAGCCAGGCTTTGGAAACAATAGTTTATTTGGTTCAACACCTTTTGGTGCGCCATCTCAGTCTGCATTTGGTGCTGCTAGTACTCCAGCCTTTGGTACGACGACTGCCCCAGCCTTTGGTGCCACAAGCACCACTCCAGCCTTTGGTTCCACAAGCACCACTCCAGCCTTTGGCGCCCCAAGCACCACTCCAGCCTTTGGCTCAACAGCAACTCCAGGTTTTGGTAGTACAGGAGCTTCATATACCAGTTCGCCACTGTTTGGAGCTGGTGGAGCTTTTGGATCTTCAGCTACTACACCTGCTTTTGGGGGTTTGACTGGTTCTGGCTTTGGCACTCCAACCACTTCTGCCTTTGGGGCTACAACTACTTCTGCCTTTGGGGCTACATCTTCCCCATCCTTTACGTTTTCATCAAGTCCAGGTTTTGGCCAATCAACTTCTACTTTTGGGAGCAGCCCATTTGGAAGTACTACATCTACTTTTCCTGCCCAGCCTTCTCCCTTTGGTGAGCCATATTTAAGTCTATTCTTTTGCAATTTGCAGCAAGGTCTATCTTAATAATGAGATTTTTTTATATAGAGTAAAAGGAATTTGAGTGGCTTATACTTTTTTATTTATTCATTGCATAACCTTTTTTTTTATGATATGGTATGCAGGAGCTCAGCCTACAACATCAGCATTTGGAAACACTGGCTTTGCCCAGCCAGGGTTTGGGGGGCACCGTCCTGGAACTAGAGCAGCACCTTATGCGGAAACTGCTGAGGCAGAAGGTGGTGCACAGGCTGGAAAATTAGTGTCAATATCAGCCATGCCTGCCTACAAAGATAAAAGCCATGAAGAGCTAAGGTGGGAGGACTATCAATTGGGAGACAAAGGTAATTTGTTTGTGATTACATTGAAAATTTCTGGACATTTTTATTCTCATTGCTAATAACAATGACACACACGCATGCATATGTTCTCCGATAACTAATGTAGCAATATTGAATTACAGGTGGACCGCTTCCTCCTGGTCAATCTCCTGGTGGGGCTGGATATAGCATGTCCACCCCACAGGCGAATCCTTTTGCTCCTTCAACTGGACTTGGTCAAACATCTACAAATATGTTTTCTTCAACAGCCACAAACCTGTTTGCTCCAAAAACTCAAACATCTACACCTTCATTCACCACCGCCTCCCCTTTTGGCCCTTCAACGTCATCCAACCTCTTTCAGCCATCAACACCTGCATTCTCAGTTGGTTCATCTCCATCTCTTTTTGGATCAACAAGCATGCCTAATTTTAGTACAACACCATCCTTGTTTAGTTCTACTACAGGCCAAGGAAATGCTTCACCATTTGGTTCCAATATGTTTAATAACACTCAATCATCTCTCTCATTCCCATCTACCACACCTTCAATGGGGCAGACAACTGCATTTCCACAGTCCAATCCATTTGGACCAAGTACCACCAGTTCCTTGTTCAATAGCCCTGCTACTGGCGGCCTTTTCTCAAGCACTCAATCTCAGATAACTCCAAACCTTGGGGGGTTTAATCAAATGACTGTGAGTAACAAATTAAATTACTGATTCCTTTATCATCATATTTAATTTCTTCATTTTATTAGCAGAAATAATGGTATTGAGGATAATCAGATTTCATTCCTTCCCAAGCAACTTAAATTTTCCGTTCTGTCCCTCATATTTATTTCAAAGCCTTTCTGCTTGTGTACATCAGTGAAAGTGGAATAAAGAAATTAAAAAACAAGACATCCAAATCGGAAATTCATTTTTGCAATTTATGTTGCTTGTTATGATTTGTTTGCAGCATGTGTGTATTTGTGTGTGATTTAAGTTCCAGTATCAGCACATTTGGTAAATTTTTATCTCTAACAATCATTTTATATGTAGCCATCTCAACCAGCTCAGAATGCAGGTATTTTTTCCTTGAACTTCAGTCAGACACAAGCAGGTATTTTTTTCATTATTTAATTCTTAAGCATTTAGTTTATGGTGCTGACATTAGTTGTCTGCTATTTTGCAGCTGGTAACAGTGGCTTTGCTGGTGTATCAAGTAATTTTGGACAACCGTATGTCTTTGCTTCACTGCCTATAGTTAGTGCTTCTGTATCCATGTTTTCATGGGTGTCCATATCATGTATGCCAAATGGATAGGAGACATTTGCTCCTTTCTGCTCTGTATTGCTTATGTTGCTTCATCTAGACAGGCTTCTTGTTTGTTCTTAACATATGCACTCAGGATGCAGTGTTCTGTTACCCATCTTTTTCATGATAGGAGACATTTGCTCCTTTCTGCTCTGTATGCTTATGTTGCTTCATCTAGACAGGCTTCTTGTTTGTTCTTAACATATGCACTCAGTATGCAGTGCTCTGTTACCCATCCTTTTCATGATACACTCAAGAATGCTTTTCTGTTTAACAGGTTTACCACACAAAATGCTGTTGCTGTACAACCAGTGCCTATTACAAATCCATTTGGAACACTTCCTGCAATGCCTCAAGTGTCCTTTGGTCGAGCTGGAACTACACCTTCAGTTCAATATGGAATCTCCACTATGCCTGTAACTATAAACTGTCCTGAATTTGTATACTCTAGGGTGTCGTTGATTTTTTACTTTTTTGTTTTCTTAATGCAAATAAGATTTGCCACTTCTTTATTATGCTTCTGTGTTATTCCCTGTCATTCTTGTGTCTACAAAATTTAATTGGAGAAATAACAGTGATTCTGGTTCTTTGTTTTCTGTCAGGTTGTTGAGAAACCCTCTCCCATTAGAATATCATCTTTATTGACTTCTAGGCACTTGTCACAGAGGAGGATCAGGTTGCCCATGAGGAAATATTATCCTAAGCATGATGGACCAAAGGTGATGAGATTTACTAAATTTGTTTTTTAAAACGGCTATTTTGATTGCCTTACCTATAACTGGATTTACAGGGACGGGAGGTTGCATATTGACTTATTTCTTTGCCCAACTATTGCATTCAGGTTCCATTTTTCAGTGATGAAGAAGAAACACCCAGCACACCGAAGGCAGATGCTCTTTTCATTCCAAGGGAAAACCCAAGAGCTCTAGTCATTCGTCCTATGGACCAGTGGCCTTCAAGGGAAAGTGCAGAGAAAGCATCTCCATTGAATGCATCAGCACCTGTACACGAGAACGGTAAATTTCCAAGTGAAGAATGCTACCATCATTCTCTTGCTGTATATGTGTGTGTGTTGGCATTGGTTGGGCTACTGTGATTGACTCGGTTATTCCAGTGCATGAGACTTTATTTTCTTTCCATTTCTAGTTATCATATTGCGTTATTGTTACTTTAAAAATGAATTTTTTTTTTTTTTTTTTTTTTTTATTGTTACAATCCAAATTTAGCCTAGTACCTTCTTTTATCCAGGAAAATTTTCAGTATCAGAAGATGCTTGTCCCTCAAATGGTTCCACTGCTGGTGATAAAAATAGTAAGATATTGTTTCTTTTATAATGTGCACCCTTCATTTGTGCTGGTATATGTTGAAGGGTTGCATCTTGACTACTTAATAAGATCTTTTGGAAGGTAGCTTGGTATATTCAAACTTCTACTTGAACTTCATGTGACAACCAATTTGAGAACTTCCATCTGAGGAAGTCTACTGAAAGTTGAAGTACTCAGCTTCTAATGCCATTTTCTCCAACAGGCACACTTTTCCATGGAAACGTAGCTTTTCTCCATTTATTGCATGTTTAATTTTACCTCATAGCAGACATCTTGTGCATTATTAACCTCTCAGACAAATAGAATGCCGGAATTTGTTAATTTAATCAATTTCTTAATTTAACCGAAAGCAAGAAAGTTGCTTTGGGCAATGGGTTCTGTAGTCCCTTTATGGATTTATTTTTATTTGCTTGTGCTCATGCCTACTTATTGTGCAGAAAATTCAGCTGAGAATGGTGTAATCAAGGAGCAAGTTAAAGTCAACCAGAAACCTAATGGAGTCCATGAGGATCATGCGACTCAGAAAGAGGAGTCCTACATGACACTTAGTGGTCACAGAGCTGGTGAGGCTGCAATTGTGTATGAGCATGGAGCGGATATTGAGGCACTAATGCCAAAACTCCGACGTTCTGACTATTTCACCGAGCCTCGTATCCAGGAACTGGCAGCCAAGGAGAGGGCTAGACCGGGATTCTGCCGACATGTTAAGGATTTTGTGGTTGGAAGGCATGGCTATGGAAGCATCAAGTTCCTGGTTGAAACAGATGTTCGAAGGCTTGATCTTGAGTCCCTTGTTCAGTTTAATAACCGTGAAGTTATCGTGTACATGGATGATAGCAAGAAACCGCCTGTCGGACAGGGTCTCAACAAGCCTGCTGAGGTAACACTTCTCAACATAAAATGCATCGACAAAAAGACTGGACGGCAGTTCACAGAAGGACCAAAAATCGAGAGATACAAGGAGATGCTCAAAAGAAAAGCTGAAGACCAAGGCGCCGAATTTGTTTCTTATGACCCTGTTAAAGGAGAGTGGAAGTTCAAGGTCAACCATTTCAGCAAGTACATGCTGGAGGATGAAGAGGAGGAGGATTGGGATGTTGTGCAAGCTACCTGTAATAAAGTTGATGACTGCTTGGTACTGAAGGAGTGATGCAAGGGTTTTTCTTTTCTTTTCTTTTCTTTTCTTTGTCACGGAGGAGGGCTGTGCTTGTACAGTATTGACCTAAATTGTGATATATTTAGTGTGATTAATGTGGCTGTGTATCACTGGCTTTTCTTTCTTTCTTTTTTCTTCAAGTAGTTGATTTTTATTTATTTTTTTAGTGAAATTGATATCTTTTATTGTATTTGAAATTCCTATGCTAGTTTTTATTCTTTGTGCATTACTTTTAAATATTACATTGTATTATTCACATTATCATCCGTATAACCAAATAAATTAAAATATATATATTAACAAACTTGAAAATGAAATCTTAAATCCTAGATTCAAATGAAAAGCTTTTCAGTTGACATTTAATTTATTCCTTTTGAGAATAATTTAATATTTAATACCTATTCAGTAAACCAGCATATTTTAAGCAAGAGCTAGAACAATTGTATTTGATATTTTGGGTAATAAAACATGGAATATTTCTATCACTCCAAGGCCTTTGTTACTTTGTTTCATGGCTATATACATGCATGGATGCAGATCTAGTAATTGTCATTGCCAACGCAAAGAATACTGTGCCATCAGAGATGCCAATATTGAAAGAACAGTCAGTCCTCTAGCAAGCACAGGCTTTCCTAACTTACTGAGGAGTAATGCACACAAAAGCATAATCAGGAGCAAGTTGCTAAATCTTTCAACTTTATTACAACTGTTCTAGAGAATCAAGAAACATGGAAATATAAAATTTCTTCCGACAAGGGGTGAAGGTCCGATACGTTAAACAAAATGATGAAGAACAATCACAACAGATGCAAGGCATTAAGAACAATCCATCCAAATGGAGCATCAAATCACAAAAAGAGATTGGGCGTCGCGAGTTCCAATATGCATTCCTCAATTTAGCAATGGTCCCTGCCGGTGCTACTTGTGTTGCTTTTTCCTCTTTATTGAAGTCTTCTTCTTGGAAGGCTTCCTCTTGGTCTGCAGATTCAGTTCTGGTGCACTATTTGATTGTTCAGTTCGTGGTTCTTCTGGTAAACTGCAGTGCAGAAACTTCTTGCTGTTAGGGTTGCAGAACAGCTTCAGCATCTTCCTCCCCCTCATCCATTTAAGCATTATCTTCATGTGTGTTTTGCTATTTAATCCACTAATATTTGCTTCCTGTTATACAACAGCAAGTAAAATGTGAAGCCCACAAATGGACAAAAAAATGTAATTTAAATCGAACTATTTCTTTAGTGACTTTTCCTAAATGTAACTAACGATGTACTATTACAAAAACATAATAATAGATTTGGGTACAAGGTGAATTTTAATGCAAAAAGAACATAATGTCATCAGCAGCCAGATAAGTTCATCATTTGGTTAAACCTAAATTTGCAACCACGGCACGGATAAGACATTGAAAAGCCAAGTGGTGTAGGTCAAAGAAGTAACATTTAAGATCTCTTTGTCTAGATAAGTTGGAGAACATGTGTACTCTTCTTCAATTGTGATTGCAGTAGGAAGTGTGCAGTTTCAGCTAAAAGTAGGAGCGAAAAGGCCATTCACTGCCACATTTTTTTCTCGCTAAAAATCCAAAATTGATGCTGAAATGTTCATCGCGATTCATAATTGGCAATGATATTTCAAAAAGGATGTTCAATTCTATGTCAACAAGCGGATGTTCTCAGCTCTATGAAACATCACATGAACGAACAAAAACATCTGTTGTAACCAGATAGATTACAAATCCATTAACCATAAACTCACTAGATAAATTCTACAATTGCATATGCATAAGAACCAAAACATCCTATAAGACATTCAAGTAATCAAACTCATTGCAGAAACCTAAAACTCAAACCCATCAAGCCTCCATAATCCATATCTACCCAAGAAGGACACAAAAGCAATATTCTTGAATTATAACACAATAATTACAATCACATTCCCTGAAATGAAGCACCCAACTTCTGCAAGAATCTGAAATCATAACCAACCAAGTTTGCATCTTTTGAACCATTCCAAGTCAACTATTCTCCCATTTCACAGAAAACCCATCAAGAATATCAACAAACCAATCAAGAGAACACTAAGAATCATTCAAAACAAGAACAGACACGCACATTTATAACAAATCCTAACACTAATACATTAAAAGAGAGAGAAAGAAGTGACCTTGGCTTGATTCCAGGTATTGGAAACAGTGAGAGGACCATGTTCTTTGATGACTTGATAAAGAGACTGAGCAATAGAAGCAGCTTCAGAAAATGGAACCTTAGGGTTTATCCTCTTCACATCCACTGCTCTTGCTCTTGAGAAATGCCTCACTATTTGATTTTTTACAATTGACCCAATATTACTACCACCACCACCACCACCACCACCTAGTCCTCCACGAAACCACATCTTATTGAACCCCCAACTTGGCCTGAATGATTTTGATATCTCCTCTGTTTTGGCAGCGCTGAAGGTATTTGTAGCAGGGTTTTACACTAGACTGGCAATTATGATCACGTGAGACTCGCGTGGAGGATTTGCTATATTTTATAGTTTGGATAATCTTCATTCCAGTCCCTAAACTCATGGGTAAATATACAATTTGTCCTATCCTCGCAAATGTCAGTGAAATGCAATGGACAAGTCCATCCCTTTGGGCTTTGAGTGCATATTCTCTCCTCGATTTGTCCGTGATGCTCTGTTTTGATCTAGATGTTTTTGAAGTATTTTTTTGTTTTGAGATATATAAAATAATATATATTTTTATTTTTTAAGATAAATATATTAAAAAGATTTTTAAAAAAATTCCAAAAATACAGCGTTGCCAAACAAGCTCGTATGTAAAAGAAAAAAATGTTAATGCTGAATGCATCTTAAAACCCTTCACTGTTGTCGTTGTCTAGGTGCAAAGAAGTTTTTCCCTCTTGGCTTGCTGCTGCCAAACCTCCAAAACGTGAAAGAGATTGGAGACAAGAATTGCTGGGAATGGAGGAGATAATAGCAACAGAAGGGGAGGTAAAGTGGGTGAATAAAGCAGCAGTATCTGCCAATCAAGCCATTACAGCCTCCCAAAACATTACCGTGAAGCATTGTCTGAACCTGAGGAGGATGCCACTCTCTCTACCGTTGCTTGACAATGTCCAACCATCTCCTCCCCCTTCTCTTCGAATAATGGAGTAATGCTAAGGATGTCCTTCGACCCTTCATAAGGGTTTTGGAATAACCTTCTCAAGTCTCAACATCTTCATGAGTTTAGTGGTAAGCATTCATCCTCAGTCATCTGATCAGCTTTTTCATCTTCTTCTTTTCATCTCTTTGCTTCTTAGCTCTTTTTTATGCCCCTGATGGACTAACCCCATGTTTCTGCTTATTTCTTTTCAATTTTGCTGTGATTGGTTAGTTTGTGTTCCATTGTTATGATAGGATATGCTTCCAAGCAAAGGCTCAGTCTTTTCTTCTTTTTTTTCCATTTATGCTTTCCGCTTGTGTGATGTTTTATGAAACAATGTAACCTTGCATTTAATGTTGTATATCTATTTGCAATATGGCTTATGAAACTCAATTTTATGTTATTCTTAAAATAAAAATTGAAATAACAAGAAACAAAATTAATATTAAAAAACAGAGCCTCTTTTTATTTATATTGTTAAAAAAGGCACAAAAAAAATTAATTTGGCCTTTCGAGTTTCGTTTTTTGCATGTTTGGTCTTTGTTCTTTAAGGTATTTACAATTCATCCTAAACATCTTTTCATTCCTTGAATGTGGAATGGAATGTTTTAGGATTGAAGACCTTTGAAGACGGTTTGTATTTTGAATCTCTTCTAATTTTTTAATAAAGCACTAGAGGGCAAGAAAAGCCCTTTCTGCAGCTTCCTGTAGAGAAGCTGCTCATCTTTTCTATTATGGAGTGGTTGCGGGCGACATGCGTCTAAACAATCATCCATTTCAAGACCAGTAAACTTTGTATCACTCCAAGAGGTTTAATGCAATCACTCTTCCATCTTCAAGAAAAAAAAGAAAAAAGGAAAAGAAATGGAGAGATTTTTACTACCATCATCCATTACTCAAGTTTTTTCAGTTCTAAATATCTACAAAAATCCAACACAACATATATAAATGCTCACATGAAAAGGTTTGGATATGATATCTTGCGTTTTGTTAGTGTCCTAGAATACAAGAGACAAATACAGAAAGGTTTAGTTGGAGGGACAAAGACTGGACAATTTTGAAGTGAATTTTTATCCTTTCAAAACAGGAAAGACAGGGGGACATGTCCTTTCAATCTCAACTGTCTTTTTCTCTTTTATCACTAGACAAGAGACAATAACCAAACAGCACTAAGTATCTAACAAGTGTATCATTGAATCCTAGGAATCATTATGATGGCAAGACACACAAGGTATATCATTCTTTGTATTCCTCAACTCTTGTAGACATTTCAATGGCTATTTTTCACTCGATTCATATTTGTGAATTATGCAGAAAAATGAAAACCCTTTTTGCATAAACACGTGATCATTTCCTTTGTTCATGGTAGCGTGTCCCTCTGACTTACAATTCATGAAGTGTATGTTCTAGCAGAAGCGAGTTTTGACTCTAAAAAGAGGTCGCTTGAAGATCTCCAAAGCTTCTCTGCAAGTCTGATATTGTGTGATAGTGCGGAAGAGTTCAGAGTCCTGCCCTTTCCACCAAAAAAGTACACTCCAGATATTTCCTGAGATGAACAAAACAAGTTTGCTGAAAAAAAATGACAGATGACATGTTAATTTGAATTTGCTGGATAAAATTAGATCTCTCTCTATAACAATGAACAGTGAGAAAAGGGCGAGGAAACAGAATTTCCTGTTTGAAATGCCTTCAAGATGGTGTTTCTATCGCAAATGTGCAAGAGGAATCATTACCAAACTGTTATAGTTCTCAACTAAAAAAGAGGTAAGAAATATTTTTGTGGCAAAATCAACTAAAAAACCACATAAAATCCTCACAAATGAATTATTTCTGTTCATGATAAGCATTTTTAAGAAAAAGAAGAGAAGTAGCAGAATCCTCACTCTACATCAGAGTAACCAGCCACTATAATACCAGCTTCTTTAAACCACAAGAATCCAAAGACCAATCCTTCTCAGACGATGATTTCTAATTTTCATCAAGGAAATACCATGCATTTTACCCAAGGTTCAAAATCACCACAAGGACAGAAAAAGGGTTGATTAAATTATTAAACATGAGAGCAACCGCAAGAACTTACTGGTGGAGCAAGAGCAGCATCAATAACAGAGCTAGCCCCCTCTTCAGGTGACTGCAAAAGGCCCAGAAGGTTGAGCGCTATAAATGTCATACGGGAAATATAAGAAGGGAGTTCTCGCATGATATTGGTTTCCACTGCTCCAGGATCGGCTGCACTTCAATAGTAAACAGAACCAAAAGAAATAATTTCAGTTTGAAGTAATCATGAACATAATTTTTTATTTTGACAAAGAACATGATATTTTTAACATTTCAGTGAAAAGGGAACTAATTACTAAAGCAGAAGACTAGACATTCCTTAAGACAAATGAGATGCTTATGCATGAGAACAAATGATTTGTATGCATAGGATGAAATATGTGGATACATAGCCACTAGCAAACAGATGAAGAAAGGATAGTAGGAATACATGAGTACATTCAAACAGTGATAATAATAGAATTAACATCTAATTTCCACTCTAAAGTTTGAATGCAGTAATTAAATAACCAAGAAACAAACATGCCAAAGTAAAAAATACATACATAACAGAGACTTTGCAAGATTCATCTGTCGAGTGAAGTTGCCGGTGAAGCTCATATGAGAACATCAGGAGACATACTAACGCCACAAATGACATTTGACCATTAGAAACAAGATAAAACACAATCCATTTGTGTATAGTGTGATTGTTATGGCTTACACTTGGAGAACTCGTAGATATGAGAAAATGGATACTGTTTTGATCTAGAGAGGCACTTCCCAACAACAGTTTCTTTGTCAATCTGTACATTAAATACTAAAGAAAAGAGCAAATGTAATTACATTTTTTTTATCAAACATCTGTGTAAACTTCATTGCAATACAAAATATTTTGCTTTGCACTCCTCACTAGAAATGCTGCTAATAAAAAAATTAAAAAAGGATTTTATCTCTCAAAAAAAGAACGAAATGAAAAGAAATTTAAGAACAAGACACTTCCAAACAGAATGAGGCCGTGTGCAAGTAACAAAGTAAGCACTGTCATTACAAAATTCATTCTTCATTGAAAACATGACAGATAATCGTTGATGTAGACAACTAGCTACCATTGATAATCTATGAAAGAGATGCCTAAAAACCAATCATCTAATCCTCAAAAATATGCTTCATATAGAGTGACTATAAAAGTCCTTACGATTTCGATGTGTAAAGGAGGTGACATTTACTATCCGTGAGCCAATAGGACTGTTTTTGAGAAGCGGTAGGAGAAGTTTGGTCAAAGAGAAGGCACCAATGTAATTTGTACCCATCATCCTTGCAAAAACAGGTTAGCTTATCACCAAGAAATTCTCAATCTAACCAGGAAAGAAACAGGAACTGAAAACACAGTAGTTTTATTTCTATTACTGATCATAGCCTTCTTCTGTGAGACGATGTGAAGCTGCCAGTATCCCAGCATTGTTTATCAAGAGTTGGACAGAAACATGCATATCTGAATCTAATAGCCACTTCTCAAGTGAGTCTTTAAACTTCAAGATTGACTGGAAAGATGATAGGTCAACCTCAAAAGCTTCTACACAGGCATCCTTATTCTTTTTGTGTATCCATTCTATCATCTGTCACACAAGCAACGCAATAAGTACAAGAAAACTTAAAGAAAAATTCAATGTGGAGCATGGACATAAATAATAGACTAGTCACTAACGGCATGGATTACATACCTTAGATAGCAATTGGGATGACCTTCCAACTGCATATACAATATGAGTTTCAGCAACAAGTTTTTGAACTGATAGAAGAATCTTTGTTGTTCAAAGACGGTGTGAAAAAATGATTCTAGCATGATTAGAAGAGAGACCATTATCCAGATGTCAATTTATTGCAGCATCTAGAATACTAACATATCAATACAAGACACTAGCTACTCTACTCTACTTCATTAATCAAACAATTCAAATCCATCCATACAAAAAGATCACAACGTTTTCGATTAGACAATATCAGCAAGCTAACTACTTAACAAATGACAATTATGCAACTCGAATCCTTCCCTAATTATTTCTCCAAACAGTCACTAAAATTCATTCATCTTCACAATTCATGACATTGTTATCCGACACAAATGAAACAAAATGAACATGAACTAAAATCAGCAGAGTACCAAGAACAACATAAAACCCCTCCTTTGAAAGATCATAAGCTGCCGCCGCACCAATACCAGACGTAGCCTGTAGCAGCAACAACACACAAACAAGAAAAATGATTAAAACCCATAATAATACAGATTTGTTTGTGCTTAGCCAGACTAGGAAAACCACTAAAATCCATAGCTTACACCAGTAATCACGCAAATGGGTTTCTTAGTCCCAATTCTTTGCGGCGGGCAACGAGGATAAGCATTAGGCTTTTTAGTAAAAACCCTTTGCCAGAACAACTGGAAGTAAGACATGACAAGAGAGAGTGTCCAAAAGATTCCCATCCTCCAAAATTCTACTGTCAAGATGAAACTCAAAGCCTTCTTCACTTCCCTCATTCTTCTTCTTCCTCTTACCTATGAACAGCAAAGCTTGCTATATCCCCGACCACTGCTGACATGAACTCATGGAGTTCTTGATTTCATTAAAGGAGGCCTAGCCCATGGTAGAATTTTCAACAGGCCTAAACAGAGGTTCTGTCATACGAGCTGCCCAATGGAGAGAGTTCGAAACATGAGAAGAAAGCCCAAGTTAACCAAAAAAAAAAACTTGTATTTTTTTAAAAAAACATATTTCAAAAAATTGGATTAAGATATTTTTTTATATAAAATATTGAGTTGAGATGTAGAACTTGGGACTGTTTTGGAATTTTTTTAAATATAAAAATATATTAAAATAATATTTTTATTTTTTAAAATTTATTTTTGACATAAACAAATTAAAACGATTCAAAAATACTAAAATATTAATTTAAAATTAAAAAATAAAATTTTTCAAAAGCATGGTTAGACCTTAAATTTTTAATTAAATCATTCATATTTTTAATTTTATTTATCTATGAAAATAGATTATATCTCGTAAATTTGAAGCAAATCTATATAGATTTATGATTGCATTTATTTCAAATACATGAACCATATTGTTATTTTATTTGATGATAAAATATATATTCAGGCCAGTTTATGTGTCTAACATTTAGCATTTTTTTCTGAACAATTTTAATATAAAAAAATACTTTGGAAGGATCCCAGCGTGTATATAATGGAGTTGAGATTTAAAATTATATTAAATAAGAATAAATACTAACATAAATTCATAATTCTTCTTATTGCCAAATGAACCAGCCAGTCACCCTTGGAAAAATTCTGGCAGAAGTCATAAATCAACGAGAGTTAATTGGGTATTGAAAAATAAGTAAAGGATTGATCGAGGTATATATATAT
>Ga0307515_10004927_pt1 | contig 27274 bp, 31 predicted proteins | sample 17_EM_MG_FD_194513 | JGI IMG/M metagenome (GOLD analysis project Ga0307515, IMG submission 194513) | Populus trichocarpa ectomycorrhiza microbial communities from riparian zone in the Pacific Northwest, United States - 17_EM | ecosystem: Host-associated > Plants > Roots > Unclassified | place... | reverse complement strand
TGTGCATTGGTATTTTTGTCTCTGATGGTGGTGCGATTCCATCCGGCGTAGTGTTTGATCGTTGTGGCTCTCTTGTCCCGACCTTGACGATGTCGACGACGGATGCCCAAGAACAGCCCAAACAGAGGCCACCCGGCTCGGGTCGTTTGCCCTCTCTCAACCAACTCGCGGCCAGAATAAACCTCAACAATGGAGCTTCCGCTTCCACCAACGTCAGCGCCTCAAACCGTCCACGACTCGCCGCATCTTTATTGCGTACAGGGTCGACAACCTCTTTATCTACCGTTGGCACTAACGATTCCACCGCGGTCAACGCGCCGTCCACTCGACCTGCTTCTCCAGGCTCCACCGTTTCCGCGACAGGATCAAACCCAGGGTCCGTAACGGACGAGTCTATCGAACCTGGAGACGACCGGATTACTGCTGAGAAACTCGATACACTTGATAAAGCTACGCAAGACCCCGCGTTCGCCGCCACTGTGAAGAAGCCGAGGGTGGGGTACAAGAATATCCCAAATCTGGAGACTATCGCTGCCAGGCTCGCCCTCTCTCGCCAGCTGAGCGTCGACGGCAGCTCCAAGCCACCCGAACCTGAAACCATCGAAGATCCAAAGACTCCAGGTCTTAGGGTGAAAGCTCCCGAGCATCCTCTGGAATATCCCTGGTCAGTCTCCGAAGCTTGCAGGAACGCCCCTTTCCGATCCTTGTATTCACGTATCGCTACCTTTAGGACCTTGTTCTACGACACTAAGAGCAACAAACCCCCCGCTCCCCCGGTCGCCCCCGCGGAGGGCCCACCCCCCGTCCACTTCCTCGCCCCAGAATCAGACGAATACGAGGCTGGCCTCACGGTCATCGGTGACTTTGACACCGTGGAGAGCTTCTGCAGGTATTTCAACTGGCTGAAGCCTCCGTCGAAGCTGGAGAAGAACTCCAACTACCATCTTTTCAAAAAGGGTATAAAACCGATGTGGGAGGACGAAGCTAACGCGAACGGTGGAAAGTGGGTTTTGACCATGAAGAACAACCCTCAGTTACTGGACCGTTGTTGGAATTGGCTCGCTATGGCGTTGGTTGGAGAAGACCTGGATGAGGATGAGATTTGTGGCGCCGTTGTCAGTCTGCGGAGTAAGGTCGACCGGATACAGCTGTGGACGCGATCTAAAGACGATGTCGAGAAGATCAACGGTATCGGAAGGAAGATGGTGAAACTATTGGATGTTTCAGAAGCTGATAGCATCGGGTTCGAGTTCCAGGTTTGGTCATCTTCTCACTCTCAGGGGATGATTCGCTTACTACAACGGCCGACAGTATAACAGTGAAGACCGTCCGCTACCGAACAAGTTCCTCTCCATCCAAGCAGTCCCCACATCAACCTATCGCACTACGTTCAACCACCCAAAAACGGTGCATCCCTCGGGTGGGGTAGAGAGCCCAGTCAGTGCTGGGCCAGGTGGCGCGTTCGCTCACTTCTCTGGCGGTGCGATGGGTGGTGCTGGGGCCGGTTGGCGAGGAAAGAAAGCTTAGTTCTCAAGAAGTTGGGTGTATGATACGGAAAAATGGCGGTATAGACTCATCTCAACATCATCCTTCATATATTGTCGATTCCATGGTGTTCTGGTCTGGGAAATGTATCGATCAGTGTTGTGCCGAAGGGCCCCTTTATTATCATACATCGAAAGCACAAAGATGACGCCAAATAAGATAACTCGCCGACTGAGTCTGTACAAGTAGGATACTACCAAGTAGCAATTATGACCTTACGCTATGACCTTTCCTTCAGCTTTTCAATCCATGTTCCCTTCGTTCTCCGTGGTATACCGACCAGCGAGGGTGGAGAAGGTTTGTAGAAGAAGTCCGCGGTGTTGGACACATAGAATATGTGATAGGTTCGTACGCAAATCTTCATCTCCAACGCATTGCCAGCAACAACAGCAGGGGCGGGAGTATCAGGGACGATCGCACGATTCCTGTGGACGTGTAAGAAAACCCCACAAGAGTGCAGCTAAGGTACCCCTACCTTCGAAGGAATGGTGGCTTGGTATTGGATTCCGTCAGGCCCTTTGTGGGGATTTCCTATGGTGACAAATTGGTAAATGGTCGGAATGGCAGTACTGAGAAGGCTGCTCACCGATGTGTATGAAGTGATGTACGACCTCCACCTGTCAATATAGAATTCAGGGTCCTCATGGCTCGGATCATCCTTTCCGAGCAGTTGGACGGTGAAGACATTCAAGTGTGGAAGCTGCAATTTAACCCGACGCAAGGAGCGGTTATTAGTAGATTTTAGTTCACTGTGAAAAGTACTCCGCGTACCGTTTCGAGACGGAAGAGGTGTTCTGAATCTCCCAAGATTTGTGCTGCGGCTTCGCGATAGCGCGCCTCATCACTCGGTTGCTGCCCCTCCTTGAATAAGTTGTACAGGTCTTGTGTCTTCGCATCGGTGAAGATTATTTGTACCTGACCTATTGTCAGCCGACCGAAGGTACAGATGGAAAATGTGCCATTTCACGAACTTGCTTAATGACCGATCCGATAATTTTATCCACCGTGAAGACCTTATATGCCTCCTGTAGGTCGTAGGTCAGCTTCCAAGGAGGCAAATCACCGAGGAAATTTACCCTAGGCCCGAACATGAACCGCATTTGGTCCTCAAATAAGGGGACTTCAATCTCGTTGTCAAATAACTTTTCACATGACTCCAGTAAAAACTCGTAGAAGTGGGCCGCGTCGGCGAACCGCTCATCGTCAGCAGACAGACCGATTCCGGCTGCGACTGCGGGGTTCGTCTTTCTTGGTCCAGCTTTCGCTAGCTTCGCCCCGAGAGTCTTGAAGATCAAGAGTCTTGAATAAAGTAGCTATATTTCGACGTTAAACATGGCTCAAGTGGGATCGGGGAGACGCTTGCCTCGAGTAGACGTAGTAACACATAAAATGTTGTATTGCAGAAGAACGGACGTGTATCAGTGTCTTTCCCGGTACCCTGTACTTGCGGATCGGTGCTTGAGGATGCAACCGGTTGACCCGGTCCCGCGCGACCCTTGTTCTTTGCCTTTGCCTGGTCGTTGAGCAACTTCTTCCGCAGGTCTCCCCCGCCGGTCCCGTTGGTCCCTTTTCGGCCCTTCCCTGACTTGGAGTTGTTCGCGGACTCTTCCTCCGAGCCACTCCCGATATCGTCGCTGATTTCTTCCGGCTCCAAAGGAGTGAAGACAGAATTAAAAGCGGTGGGATCGAGTCTGAGGAACAATGGAACGAACGTGCGGAGGAACGCCTCAACTCGCTTACGCTCTCCAGGAGACAGTTGTCCGGTGGTTCGGTCGAGGAAGGAGAAGACAAGTTTTAGCGTATCTTGCAAGACTGAGACGTCTTCAACGGTGAATTCCAGTTGATACGTGGGTGAGATGCGAGCAAACAAGGGGTCGATGTAAGCAGCTCTCTTGGCGACTTGCTCTGCACGTGCAGCTTCGATCTGGTTGATAAAAGCCTTCGGAGTAGTCGCCTTCTTGTCGGACGCTTTAAAAACAATACCCTGATGATCCAGTGACTTATAGTAGTTTCGAGCGTCTACCTCTCGCCAGACCTTGTTCCATTCACGTTGTGCGCGTTTCCACTCTTCCTCCTTTTGCTTCAGGCGCGCGAGAACGACCGGGATTGAAACGGCAGGGGAATCTTGCATTGCACGGATGACTTCTTCGCCAGCTTCTCGCCCGTAGATTTTGCGGATGACACGATGGTGAATGCTCTTTCCTGCACCACCGAAGTTTGGTTTGAGTTTGAATTGACCGCGGTCCTCAGGATTGAGTTGAGATATCTTGTTATTTATGGGTTCCAGCAAACCGATGGTCTTGACTATGGCTTCAATGTGGAAATCGTATTCGTGACGTTCTTCCTCACTCCGGTGTAGGGCCTCCTCGTAGATGTTCTTCTTGTGAGCCATAAAACCGGAATCTTCACTGGCAAAAGAGGGTCTCGAAACCCACTCATCGTTGAGAACCGATTTACACATTGCATCCCGCCCCGAGCAAGTTACGTTAGTTTCCTAAGCAAATATCAGTCAAGCTCTGGCTTCACGGTACTTGAAACGCACCGATGCTGGCAGCTTAACATAACTGCCAATCGAGGTCCCAGAACGAGGCCGACGGATCTTCTGTTGGTCGTTCCCTGAGGCAGGCCAGAAGTGGTCTTCAATCGCATAGAGCTCCCGTCGTTCATCCCAACCCAGGATGGCTTTGAGCTGCATCATCAACTCTCCTTCACCAAGGTACGTTCGAGCCTCCTTCAAAAGTCTCGCAGAGTCGATAAATTCTTGGGTAAAAAGGTTGACGAGTTTGAGGAACTCATTGTGAGTAGTCTGGTTATCCAGATGTCGCCTGACACGTTCAAAGAAGTTGTTCTCGTCGTAAAGAACTTCTGGAGGACGCATTCGGGGATCTTCGCGTTTATTTTTGTATCTCTGCGAGTAAAGTTAAAAAGTTAAAATTGAATATCGCCCTCAACAACAAGAACGAACCTTGCTAGAACCGACTTTACCGCTTCCATCCTTCTCCTTTTCTTTGTCCTTTCGTTTTCGTTTTTGAGGCAAAGGTTGCGGTTCCTGCTTGACTTTGCTGCCCTTTGGCTCGGCCGAAGCTTCCAGTTCTTCAATCGGTATCGGGTCCTCACCGAGGAACTCCCACAGTCCAGTCATGAGATCTGGAGCATCGTGCAAAAGCTTATGGACCCGGAGCATGACGTCACCCTGCAATTTTAAGTTGTGAGCCGTGCAATTTCAGGAGGTAGAACGAAAAAAGAATGAACCTCCTTCTCCACAAGTACCGGGTCATTTCTCGTCGACAAAATATCGAGAAACTTCCTGTACCTTTCCGGTTCGTCCACAAAGCGAGTCTTGATCTTCTGCACGTAGTCCAAAGCCGGTTGGATGTCTTCAATAATGGGAGCCGAAGGGGTACGGACGATAGTGGTGTCGGTGATATTGCCACCCGGAGTGGCGACACGGACGCAATGAGCATTTCGGACTTTGGGATCTTGCATGACCGTGATCTGGTATCCATACGGCAGGAAGGTATTGAACTCGCTAATGAGGAGGGGATGACCGTGGAAGAGGTGGGCTACTCTCTGAATGACACCAGGTGTGTCGATCCTAATCCCTTGTCAACAAGGCGCGAGCTGAAGGGTAACGACACTCACAGCTGACCCTTAAAGTCTTTCATTATGTCCAGGAATAAGTTATACACGTCCGGTTTGTGCTGGAACTGAACTTTCACAGCATTGAGATAGCTGAGGGCATCCTTGACATTCAGAGGGCGTTCTGGAGGGGCCTTTCCAACGACGGGTCGCGGGTGCATCAAAGGCGGTGATTCAGTCATTACGACATCCGGAGGTTCTGGTTGCGCCGCGGTAGATGGCCCAGCGACCGGTTCCGCCATCGAGCTGGTCGGGGGATGGATGATGCAAGGACAAGTTTGATCGCCCGGTGTCACGTGCACGCATCCAAAGGTCGTTAACTTACCGTAGGCTTAGCCCTCGCACCAACAATGAAGGAAGTGAAGAAAAAAATGTGAACGTGATCAAGATTGGGTATGAGTAGCCTGGTGTATACTTTGTGTGTCTATCTAAAATCTCGGAATTCCAAATCGAAAAATCTCGGATAAGCTTTACGGTGAATAGGTTGAAGGGAAATAGTGTTGTGATCATGCAATGACGCTCCGCGGCCTAGGAGTTGACCCGCCCTGGTCGAAATCTTCGCCCAACATCCTCTCTTGAGAATCTAATACCCACATCTCCCTCACCATCAGGTACATGGCCTTGAACGTCGACACGGCACCTCTCTCCAACACCAGCGTAGCCATCGAGGTATATCCGCCACTGCTTGGGATGGGGGACATCGGTGTAGACATCAGACGCGGAGTAAGGAGTTTTGGAGTCGGTGGTGCTGCCAATGTGTCGCCTCCGCCAGGGTGCGTTTGAGTTGTGCACGGTCCAAACTCGACCCTAAACCTCACTTGTTTCTGGACAACAGCGCCCGTGAGCTCATCGTAAACGTCATCCAACCTGCATTTGACCAAGTTCGTCTCAGAGATGAGAATGATCACACCCGCATGTGCGAGAGCCTTGGTCATTTCTTCCCTCGTAGTAGCAACGTCCTGGAACGAGTATAGAGTGTATGACTGGCCTTTCCAGTTGAACAAGTTGGTAAACCACCCTTTAAACTCGCTGCCAGCCGTGCTGAGCGGGGGAGAAAGGAGAGGGGAAGCGATGCTCTGACGGTGACTCGCGTTTCGGAGATCTAGTGCAGGAGCTGGATCTCAGGAGTTAATACGACCGATTGATAACAGGGGTGCGAAGAGGGGACATACGTCTTAGTTTCCTGGACCTCCTCCCTTTGTCTTTCTCTATGTCTCGGCTGGTCTCCACAAGTGGTTGTCTTTGATACGTCACGTTCACCGTATCCCTAAACGGTGTAGCCGCCTGGAGGGAGGGGCGTTGGACCTGCAACCAAGATCCATGGCTCTGGTTCTCCTTGTCCCGCTCGATAGCCCGAGGTGTCATCTCGCCATCCGTCACCTCCACTCCTTCTGCTCCGCTACCCAGAAGAGGGCTATAAGGATTCGACGAAGCTGAAGCTTCAGAGCTCTGATGTTGGACCGGCTGTGGCTGGGCTTGCCGATATTGTTGACTCCGTCGACGAACCTGGATCTGTTGGGCATAATGCGCGTTCTCGTGAGCAACCAACAGGTTCATCCTGTCCGCGATATCGTCGATGGTTTTCTGTATCTCTGCACTCGCCACCCGTGGAGCAGATATCATTGGGAGCATTGCCAAAGGTATTGAACGGACAGGCGCGGGCGCATGGACTACAGGTGACGCCGTCGCATTGGCGGTGGTAGAAGTCAGGTAGGTTTCCTGTATCGGTGTTGGGGTATGAAGGGTGGAAGGGAGCGTTGGCTCGACGCTCTGGCTTCGTTCTGGAGCAGTAATCGCACGAGTGACCATAGGGATTCTCGAGCTGGTCGGCTTGGTTCCTTGTGCCATGGTACGCCGAACACCGTACATTTGCTGCGAAGTCCTAACCATTGGTGGAGGCATATATGTATCTGAAGTAGGCTCCGTTGAAGCTCTCGACATAGGGAAAATACCAGGTGACGTGATTGTGCTTCCAGCAACTGCTCGAACGCTCGACCGCCTGCCAAGTTGAGCGAGTTTCCGCTCTCGAAGAGGCAGGGGGTCGCGACAGTCGGAGGTAACGGAGGAGGCCCGAGTAACGACGGCCCTCGGAGTTTTGTTCGGCGAGGGAGGAGTAGAGCTTGGTCGGGGTTTCTGGGCGCGGGGTCCGATAGGAGAGGGGGTGCGAGTGCGGCTCCCGGGAGAAGTTTCAGTCAAAGGGACGTCTAGCATGAGTACCCGGCGGTCACTAGCAGCAGCGCGGGGAGTGGCCAAGGGAGTCTCTAGGTCGATCTTCCAAGATTTCCTCGGACGGGGTGCCAGATAGTGTTTGTGAACCACCTTGTTTCCGGCAGTCCCCTCGTCGACGTCCATCACAATGCCATTGTCAGAAAGTGCCTTTTCCTTGTGTTTCTGTAACAGGAAGTAGAAAGCCTTCGCAAGAGTTCCTTGGCCGGGTGGGCTGAGAAGATCGTCCCTGATGTTCTTAGGGTCCGCGTGTCGACCCCAGATGACACAAAGAGATTCAAAAATGTCACGGTCGATATGAGCCTGAGACTGCACTGGCCGAGCGAGCTCTTCAACTGATGGAGCAGGAACGTAGAAAACCCGGGGAGTGTCTGTCTTCATCCAAGGGTGTTGCAGAATCTCGGCCATCTAATGACTTGTTCAACCTGCTGCAGAAGGAAGCCGTTCAAGCAAACACTCACGGTAATTCTTTGCTTGACGTCCACAACCAACATCCTCGTGATCAGATCCCTGGCGACTCTATCCACGCTAGGAGGAATTTCGAATTTTCCAAGCTTCACTTTCCCGAGAAGAGCCTTGACGTCCTTATCGTCAAAGGGCAGAGTTCCAGTTAGAAGCGCGAACAAGATAACACCGCAGCTCCAGATGTCCGTCGCAGTTCCCTGGTATTTGAGACCTCTCACAATCTCGGGCGAAGCATAATGCGGGCTACCACAACTCGTTTCCAGTTGCCAGGCAGGCGGAGCAAACGCGGCCATACCCCAGTCTGCGATCTTGAGAACAGGAGGGTTCAGCGACTTGATCAGAATGTTCTCCGGTTTCAAGTCACGGTGAATGATTGAGAAACTGTGCGCGTAGTTGAGTCCATAGATGATCTGTTTGAAGAAAGACAGTGCCTCGAGTGGGCCGAGCCTCCCGCGGTTGACCAGAAAGTCGAAAAGTTCTCCGCCTTTAATGTACTCGAGGACGAGGTAGAGCTCCTTCTCGCCCTCGTAGACGTCGTAGATTCGCATGATGTTCGGGTGGTGCATGAGCTTCATCATCGTAATCTCCCGATCGATACCCAACCGTTGTTTCTCGCTCTTTGCCTGTTGAGTAGCGAGGGAATTACGCGAATCGAAGATGGGTTGGAGAGGAAGAATCTTGACCGCGGCGTACTCGCCCGTGCGACGATGACGAGCAACCTTGACATGCCCACTTGCGCCTTTCCCGACGCATTCGCCAATAACCCAGGGCCCGATAAACTTGGGATCATCAGGAAAGTCGAGTCCACGTCCCCCAGCAGCTTCTTTCTCCTTCTGCCAGCGAGTTGGGATTCGGGGTTTGTACAGAGCTGGAGCGCGAGGAGGAGTGTCCGCGAATGAAACCATTTTTTGCTCCAGTAAGCTTGTCCGGCGAGTGATAGACTGAGATGCAAGTTAGACTTGTAGAGCAAAGACCAGCTGTGTAGTATGAAGTCGCAGGAAAGCAGGGATAGTTGTGGACCAGGCAGTGAACGCCTCCTAGTGGTGCAAGAGAAAGATCAACCTTGTCTGGCCCACGTGATCGTTAAGAAACACTGGAGTTCTTGAACAGGGTGAACGTGTGACAAGAGAACATCATGTATACAGCTAAACTCTTCGAGAAACGTATGGTTAGGGTACATGTCATCCTGACTCGGGAGGTAAGGCGTAAGAGATGGGGAGTGAAGCGTAGTGAGATGGAAAGGCCAACACGATAGCAAGGTGAAGAACATGAGGCGGGGGGCGAGAGTCCGAACGCAAACGCGTGAGGAGAGCGAAAATAAAAAAAGTCCATCCTCTAAGGAGAGAATAATTGTAAACAGAAATACACGGGATCAACCGGGGTTACTTTTGCGGTGGGACGGTGGGCATACCATCAAGCCGGTGTCTTGCGGATGTTTGTGTATGCAGGTGGAAGCTCTACGGTTTCTGGTTCCGTGTTGTCTCCAGGCAAGGAGGGACCGGCATCCTCGTGTTGAATGACATTGACAGGACGAAGAGATGGGGGCATGGGAGATTTCCTGCTGAGGCCGGTGCTGGTTCCATCAGGAGATGCGACGCGTTGGGGATCGGATAGATAAGTCAGCGATTGGGAAACGGGACGCTCAGATCTGTCGGGGGCGATGCTGGGTCGATGAGTGCTCGCACGGTCAGTTGGCTCGGACGCAGTGAAGGGTTCGGGTTCATAATATACGGGGAGTTCCCCATATAGAGGGTGTGAGGCTGGGACCTCGTCATCGTTGTCGATAAATAAAGAGGGCCGCTCTTTGCTCGCGCGTTGAGCACGACGACGCCTGAACCAGAAGAAGAGGAGGAAGGCGATGATCAAGAGACCAGCTACTCCTCCTACAACACCACCTACAGAGGACTTTTGTCGGAATTTAGTGTGGATGAATGAACATGGGTACATACCGACAATTGCACCGACATTCGTTCTAGAAGGCCGATCGAACTCATCAGTAACTAGCAAAGCTTGGGAGAGATGAGAAAAAAAGGGACTGACCCGGGTGAACTATTACCCTCCTGACCGGAAAAACTACCTGTACCTGTCGGGTAACTACCGCCTGCGGGGGAACCGGGTGTCGAGGAAGGGGAATTATCGTTCAAACAGGAATTATCCCCGTATCCGACAATGAAAGGTGCACTCCCACCGTTACCGCGACCTCTGTTATCGCCGGCAGTGATGATCACAGTGCTCCCTGCCCGAACGGAGGGGGTCCAAGAGAAGCCGGTGCCCTGAGCGTCAACGGTTGTTATTTCGCCCTGAGAGATCTGGAAACTCTGGCCGCCAGGGATCAGACCCCGGAACGTAGGAATACTAGAGTATGTAGGGTAAATAGGGGGTTAGCGTGATGTGACGATGGAACGCTTCTAGATCACGTACCCTTGAACTGTGGTGTTGTCCCACCAAAGTCGAGTGGGTGAACACTGAGTGAGGGACTTGTCCGGGTAGAGACTGAACACGAATTGGGGCTGCACGCTTTGGGAGGTATCGTAGCATGAGGAATTAGAACTTGACTGTACGGTTACAGAAACACTCGTTCCCCCGGTGCCGAAACCAGACTGGTCGGAGACCTGTGGCGGGACGTGTGTGAGGAGGGAAAGGGAACGAAATGAGAGTGAAAAGACGTACAACAGCGATGAACTGGGAATTCGCGGGGAATCGGAGTGGAAACGATACGGTCGTGCCGTTGTTAGGGAAGGTCTGGTCGATGACGGTCCGGACCTCCACATTGTTGGGGGCCGTGGATGGGCCGACTGGGATGATTAAGACCTGGTATGGAGGAGTGCCCTGGCCATCGATAGTGAGAGAGACCTCTTGACACTGGGTGGGCACGCTGGTAAATCTGAAGGTATATGCGGCGACAAGAGACGGGAGGAGAAGAGGAATCGAGAAATAGATCATGATAATAAAGAAACAAAATAGCCTCTAGGATGGCTATGATCTGACAGACTGGCCAGACGGGGGAGGAGGAGGGGGAGGTTGAGATACTACGGAGAGAGCAGTACTTGTAACCGGCTGCCGATGGAAACACCCGGCGAATATTTTTCTTCATTTTTCACCTCATTTTCGCCGGATCGTCGGTTTGGCGGTCCGGCTCTCGTTCACCACCAACACCAGGCTGTCCCGTTCGTCCCCTCTCCCCCTCCGACCAGCAACGATGCACACGGACCAGCTCCGTCAGAAGGACTTCATCGCTGCCCTCTTCTCCCAGGACAATCAACAACCGAGTCCTGATCCGGACTTTTTCAATGGCCCGTCTTTCCAGAATACCCAGAACATTCCGGGGCCTTTGCCACCTTCCGACGAACAAAACTTCACTATGCAAAACAACGGGAACTCCAACCTCTTGTGGGAGCAGCAACTCAAAATCCAGCAGCTGCAACAGCTACAACAGCTACAACAACAGATATTCCAGCAGCAGGTTCGCCATCTTCGCGTCTCCAAATCCCGTCCCTACTCACGAGGACTCCGCAGATGGAAATACTGAACGGAACCCAACGAGCTGTACAATCTGCCCAGATGCCCAACTCCAGTCCGATTGACCCCCAACGACCTCACTCTCAACATCTACACGGTCTGCCAACCCCGGGTAAGGCTTCCCTCTCTGTCTCTCGCTACCACATCATGGACTCTTGTTCCCCCTTCAGCCTCCTCTACTGAGCTACGTGCTCAGGCAGATCACGAATATGTGTCGCCGATGATGCTCCAACAACAAACTCCATCGTTCCCGATGTCTGCCCTCCCCCACCACTTCTCACAGACGAGGTCACCGATATCTAGTTCGCACATGCAACAGCTGTCAAATTCTGCCCCTGCCAACATCGCTTTCCAAATGACACCTATGACGGCAGATACAGATTTTGATGTGTCTCCCCTCACTAGTCCTTGGCTCGGGGCTTATACCCAACAACCGCCCACTTCCGTGATTTCCAACAAGAGGAGTGCGTCTCCCAGTGACGGAGATTCTTCGAATAAACCTGCTCCCAAACGGAGGTCGTCGACTGCGTCGGTTGTCTTTCGGAAACGTGCTACCAAATCTGCAACCTCGACACCGATAATCATCACTTCAAATTTGGCAGGTGCCGGCTCATCAGGCCATGACTTCCCCACGCCTCCGCCGGCTAATCCATCACCTCCCCCCAATGGTATTCCCAATTCAGAACCAAAGAAGCCTGATCTGGGTGGTGCTGGAGAAACCATCGCACCCGTCACGCCTGCGAGCATCATGAACCTCGGTCGACTTGGCGTCAACAGCAGCCTCGTCCCCCCCAAGACCAGGGCCAGTGAAAAGAAGAACAAGGTAACCACCACCCCAACAACCAAGTCCGTCACAGACCCAAAGGTCATAAAAAAGCCGTCTGTCGTAAGCCCAAACTTGAAACCCATCCTACCAGGTTTGTCCTCGTTGAATCCTTGGAAGATCGTATTTTTCACACTGTATATCCAGCCGAAGTAACCCCAATCCAATCGCAGCCGCCTGTCGTAGTGAAGAAAACCTCCCACAAAGACGCAGAGCAGAAGCGAAGGGATTCGCTAAAGACTTCCTTCGATGATCTGCGACTGTTGCTCCCCCCAATACCACTGTCTTCTGAAGAAGGCAACCTGGAACCGCTTTTACCCGGTGCCATGCCTCCACGTGGACCCCCACGTCCCGGAGGAGGACCAAACACGAGTGTCAGCAAACTTCAACTGCTGCGCTACGGAAACGAATACATTCGTCTCCTCAAGGGCCGCGTGGAGAGGCGGGACGTTGAGATCGAGAAACTACGAACGGAAGTCCAAAGGCTTCGCCTGCTGGTACCGAACGGTATCGATGGGGGAGATAGTAATCTTGACCTCGACCTTGACTTGGACGCGCACGAAAAGGAAGGTTCAGCTGTGTCAAGTTCTGTTTCTGATATCATGGAAGGTGATGAAGGCAACGAGTGACTGGGCTTTGTTTGTGGTGCACTGTAAGTATTGGGGTGTATAGAGGTCGTATCTTTGTATGTTTATGGTACCGTATATGTATTATGTTCAGTCGCTTTGTGGTGTCCGTCTCGTCGCTCGTGTGGTCGTAAGTCCCTATGCGATCATGATCGGAGGAAGACCTCCATCATCCATTCACTTACACACCAAGCCGAACTACTACCAAGTGCTACAGCTCGCGGGATACTCGCATCCATTCCATTCCCAGAACTCCCCGGTTCACCCCCGCCTACCTTTCTCACCTAACCGAATTGATCTCGGCCTCGACCAACCTTGTCCTCCCGCCACGCTTACTAACTCCATCTTCGAAAGAGCAACCAGCCTTTCTCCGCCGAGCGGCTCGTGCTCGACTCGTGTCTCTCGATGTCTCAGGGCGTTAGTGCCCCTGTACTGAAGCAGGAGGATGGGTCCGTACCGATTTCTCCCTCAGAGTCAAGCCCAGGAGAGAACTGACCCGCCGGCTTAATCGCGGCTTAATTCGCCTACGCGACATTTGTCCGCGCTGCAGCCCAGCCAAGGTCGTACGAGCCAGGGTCTGGAGAGCTTGCGAAGTTTGCAGGAAACGAAAGGTTCGTTCTTTTCCTCTCCCGTTCGTCGTCTTCCTGCTTTCTAAGCATCCGGAACCTCCGGTCTTGTCTCCGTCCCATCATCACAATCCCACAAATACTGATTTTTGTGTAACTCGCAGATAAAGTGTGATGGACAGGTACCAACTCTCTTTATTTCCAATGTAAGAATAAAGTTGACGGGGCGCCGACCAAGGAACCATGCGCATACTGTCTTTCATCGGGAAAAACATGTAGCTGTGCGTCTATGTTTGCCCCAGCAGGTCTCTGGATCTGACAGCACCTGTTTGTTTCTATAGTCAAGGAGATCAACGATAACGCTGCTGGTGCAAGACAGTGAGTGCGCCCTCATCCCGCTGATTATTCCTCGGCTCCGAGGCGTTTGCACTCACCTTCATTTCCACGTACCAAACCTCACGTTCCTCGACCCAGGTATGCCATAACTGTCGAAAACCGGCTCGCGCGCGTCGAGGACGCTGTTCAGCGCCTGGTGCCTATGGCTCAGGCGTTCGAATGCTGGTTGCAGACGAGCGACCAAAAGTTGCCGTGGGTCAACCCTCCTTCCGCCCCATCAGACGTTCTGACACATCCTGCAATTGCACTATTCAGTTTCCGGGCTTCTTCAGAGACAGATAGTGCACCTGTATCCACGATTGTATCATCATCACCCACCTCGAAACCATCCGTGACGAGTCCCGTCCCTGGTCCCGCCCCATCGCAACAACCCCCAGCACCAACAATCCACTCCTACCTGCTTCCACACTCGCAAGGCGTCCACCACCCCTCCTCCTCGGGGAAGCCTTATGTGCCCTCGAGAAGCGTGCAGAAGCTCACCCAGTACCCGAGTGGAGGACCTGGCAGTACGGGGGTGGATGGGACGAGCGGCGGACCAACGAGTCACATCACTAGCCCTGCAGCGGACAGGCTGCTAGATGATGACGCCGATGGTGCCAATGAAAGGTGGTCAGATCGATTTTCATTCGTAGCAAAAGACTCCTATGGAAACTTACGGTACGTTTTCCCTCCGCCCGTCTTTTCGGTGAGGTCGTTGACGCAGGACCCCAGTTTTATTGGAGGAGCCTCCTCAATGATGTTTGTGGAGGCATTGAATTCATTAAACGACCCCGCACCACTGACTGGGTCTCCGGCGTCGAGCTCGTCAGATAGGATGCAAAAGGCGACTGTAGAGGCGGAGCTTCCGTTCTTCAAGCCCAACTATCAGTTTCGGCGGGTGTCAACAATGTGGGTCTCTTCATAACCTGGGGCACTCCATACTCACTCTGGTTCCCCGTGAAGGCCACTTCCTGAGCAGCTCATCTTCCCTTCAACCGCTGTCGCAGATGAACTGGTAAGAAAAACAGCCGGAACTCATCCGCATTTCTCGGGGTCTCGGGGTCTCGACTCGCTTATCTGGGGCAGAAATCTGATTTTTGATTCTCCGGATAACGCGATTCATTACATGTCCCACTCTTCCACTACCCGCCTGCCACTTCGTTTCACAACCAAACTCACGCACATGTATAGATCACGACGTATTTCACGTGCATTCACCACACCTTTCCTATTCTGCATCAACAATCCTTCGTAAACACGTACATCGAGGTGATGGAGGCACGCGCGGTGGACAAGGGGTATGACAACCACCCATTCCTGTCATGCCTCTTCGCCGTCTTCGCCTGCGCGTCAACGATGAAAGCCAAGACGGCGAGGGGCAGAACACCATCTCCGCCCCCATCTTCTGTGAAACCGGTAGATCCGCCGCTACAGTTTCACGGGATGGAGTGAGTATAAATTTATTTCCACTGTCTCGCGCTTGTCCGTTTACGGTTCCGATTCCGTCTGTTGGCACAACGTAATCGGAACCGTAGCATTGATTTGACTTAAGGCACATGATCACTGAATGGACTGCCTGTTCTTCCTTTCTAGTTATTATGAACGGTCGCAGGTCCTCTTCTGGATGAGCTCGGGAGCAAGCCAGATTGAACAGTAAGTCTGCCTTTTTGTTACATGGTGGCCCCATGTATCGCCCGTCCGGAATCAGGCTGATCTGTTATTCTTTACCCTCTTCTAGCGTGCAGGCTCTCGCGCTGCAGGCGACCTGCAACGCCAGCTGGAATAGTGCGTACAAGTTCTGGCTTTTGGTTGTTTTGAGGGCCACCTGACCAGAATTCTTTACACGTAGCACTCGCAACCAGTTGGATTAACGCGGGGCAAGCATTGAGGAGGGCACAAGACATTGGTTTGCACGCACGTCGACGGCCATTGTTTTCAGGAAATGTCTGCTGACATGTCATCGTGTGCGCACGGTTTGTAGAGATCGCCAAGGAGACTCCCACTCAGCTCGCTTCAGAAAGAGATCAGAAGGCGGGTCTGGTGGTGTGTATACGGGCTCGATCGCGTTCTTTCGATGGCCTTAGGGCGGCCAAGCGGAACTACCGATGACGACTGTGATGTGGAACTGCGTAAACCCTGAATTCTACCATTGAGAAGACTACCGCTGATCCTTTTTTTCGCAGCGGTCGAAATTGACGACGGACAGCTGCAGAGCACTTCCGAAGGGAACGCGTTGTCCCCAGGGGAGAATTTCATGACTGGGTTCATCTGGTGAGGTTGTCTCGCAGAATTTCCAATACCTCAGGCTTGGCTCTCATTCCTGTCTTATCACCTTGATCAATTATTTTCACCAGCGAGGACAGCAATTTGCTCACCACGTATCACCTCCAGGCTATCTAAAATTTATATCATTGCGGGAAAGATTGTGCGGCAAGTGCAATCATCCAAGATCGAAGACCCGTCGAAGGATGATCAGATGAGCCGAACCGTTCGCGCGCTCGATCAAGAGTTGGCAGAATGGGTCGAAAATCTGCCCCATAACGTTAGGTATGCAACGAGTGATAGGAAGGATCCCAAGATGTTGGCCCTGTGCTTGACTGCGTTCTTCGTGTATTATTCCGCGATTATCAATCTACGTACGTCTCCCTCCATCTCCCTGTTTTGCATTACCTTCTGGTTTAAGGCCCGGCGCCCAGGTTTTGCTGATGCACTGCATGTGATTTGCAGATCGCCCCTTTATTCCCGACTCTAACACCTCAACCAGCGATCTATCCTCCCTTACGCAGTGCGTAAATGCTGCTAAGAGCTGTAAGTGGTTCGCGATCTTCTCTCCCACTGTATCTCATCTTCACCCGTACATAGGTCTCCGTATTGGGGAGATGGTCAAAGAGGTTTGTTATCCGCCGATTTTCCAGATTTTGTCAGGTTTCCTAACACTCCGCAGATGTTACCGACGTCTCACCATCTCGCATTTGCTGTCCAATACATCACGCTGAGCGGCGTGCTGCTGCTGCGTTGCGTTGCGTATGGAAACCAAGCGGACCTTGTCGAGGCGATCGTCGTAGATGCAGAGAAGTGTGTCGAGCTGTTGGAGGGGATGGAAGGAATTTGGAACGGCGCAAGACGTTGCAAAGAAATTGTCTCTGATCTCCTGGTCGTCATCAAAACGAGGCATTACGGTGGCTTCTCGGCCCTGGACACCATACAAACGACTAGAGGAGAACCGAGGTATTTCAATTTTATGTTAGATATATTGTCGTCTCATGCTATGTCTCTCAGCGGAGAGGCCACCACCATATCCGCTCCTCCCGAGAGTTCCTGGGGGAAACGCAAATTCCCTCCAGAATTCGAGACGGGGGACTCCCGCTCACGTCCTCGACTTGACGGACCGCAGCTTCAATATGATTCCTGGCCTCCCCGGCCGGATGACCACCGAATAAAGAACAGTGGCGCTCCCCAGCTCGTTGGGAACTGGCCCCAACATCAAGGAAATAACGAGCCGACCTCGCAGGACTCCATCACTCACCAACGAGTATCAAACGTCAGGACGCCGGTCGAACACGACGCCCATGAGCAACAGCCACACTATAATCATGGCTTCAATACAGGGCGTATGTCTGGGAATGTACCAGGCGCCGGACAGGTGCCACCTATTGTTCAACCACCGGGCAACCCTGTTATGCCCCCACAACACCTACAATACCAAGAGGCGCCGAGGATATCATTGGATCTTAACGCGCTTTCTGCTGGTCGGGAGATCGATGGACTCCCGTTCTCGGGCTACGATTTCTTGAGCGAGGACGTTTATGCACTCTTGGGTAGTGTGTTCCGACCCCAAAATGAACAACTTCCCGCACATTATGAAGAAAATGGCCAAATTCTTTGGCAAGCATACGGTCAGGCAGGCTCACATCTCGGACAGGAATAATATGGGGAATTCCCATCCTGTCTTTACGTATGGCGCGGCTAGCTTGCCGCGTGTATAGTATTCTCTGTATGATGTCCCAGTGTTTTGTACCTGTGTTCTGTTGCCTTCTCTTTCCTGCTATCCTTAAGTGAGTCATTCTTTGCACGGCCTTTATACTTTCTGAACCTCGGATTTCCTGTCAGGACCCGACCGCTGCCCGGGGCCTAAATCAATACAAGTCACGGTGTAGAACCGTTTTAACTAGACGGAATATTCTACTTAGGTCATTAAAAGTCACTCAGCCTTCCATATTCTATTGATGTTATCGGCGTCGCGATCCTTCTTTCTTGGTTTTACCAGATGCTTGTTTTTCTTACTTAGTGCATACATATGATAGTACAGCTTCTGTTCGAGTCTAATCTGCGGATTTGACCTATCCTGGTATACGGTTAATCGTGTAGCCAACCTTAGCGGGCTCGTTTCAATTACCCTCTTCACCGGAGGTGACTGATCTTGTTCAACTCGGTGCCATTCCAGATGGCAAGCGCGACGATATCCGCTCCAAGGTTCATGAAATCGACTGGAATAAACTCAGTATTGTGATCCACAGGATATAGCCCATTCACGCACATCCTTGTTCGAACCGCTTCTGCACTTCGTCCGCTGTCAAGCAGAACTGATGACGATAGGGTTGGCATTATCCAGGGGCCGGTCGTTATACGACAGATGAAGAACGCACCATCCCGGCGTATTTCCCAGCAGCTTTCGCAGCTGCTAGGACACGCGCGATCGCGTCCTGGACCTCAGGTATGTTTGGGTGGTCACTAGAGACGAATCCCATCGAGGATGCTAGATCATTGGGTCTGGTGATCCTTCAGCGTCAACTAGGAACAGCCTGTCTGAATGTGAATCATCGCTTACCCGATAAACAACATGTCTGGGTGAGGTGTTAGCGAACCTCTCTGACACGTGAGAAAAACAAAAGGGTTCATTACATACCAATCCCGTCGACCTTGGCGATCTCTTCGCAGTTGTTCAAGCCTTCGGCAGTCTCTATTTGCACGGCGATGAGGATGTTGTCGTTGGCGGTGGCAGTGTATTCTTTTGGGGTCTGTCCGAAGACTGCCGGGGCGAAGGGAGAACCAACACCCCTGATACCTGAGATGACTCCAGGCCCTCGTCGACTTTGTGGGACTGGGAATTTCGCGAAGGAAACGAGCGTGCGAGCCTCTTCCTATGGGGGAAAAAAACTCAGTCGACGCATCTAGCCCTAGGAACTTGGTCCCGCCTACAGCACTAGACATCATGGGGCAAAGTATTGCGTGAGCTGTAAGGACGATCTCAGCGTCACACACAACCGATAGGGAGCTATCTACTTACCGCCAGTATCGAGCGTGCGTTTGACGATCCAATTCTCTGGGGCAGGGATCCGAACTATGGGGCTGACACCCTGAGACGCGATCACGCCCACAGCGGTATGCATTTCGTCATCCGCGATGTTTCCGTGTTCAGTGTCAACGATCACGAACTGTCGGTATGTTCAGCCGGGACCTGCTTGTGGAGCAGGAGAAATATATAGAACTAGGCTCACGTCGAATCCCATCTGTGCGACCATCCTAGCGAGGGATGCTCCAGGCAGCATGAGCCAGGAACCTAGTATGCGGTTTACATGAAAGCAGCAACCGTGAGAATCGCACATCCGATCGAACGATAGGAACTCGGTGTGGCATACCGACGACAGGTTTCTTTGCCTCTCTGCCGTTCTGAAGGAGCTTGTGCAGTCCAAAGTCGCTAGGGGGCATTCTGTGGGAGGGATTTTGATACGAAGCCCACCCAGGAACTGAAGGGGGGAAGATTATATAGCGGATGGCGCGGACCAGATCCTCCCGATCACTTTTCTATTCCAATTTGTAATTGATGCTCGGCACGAACCTTCCTTTTTGGGATGACTAAGAAGCCGAGTGACTTCTTTGTATTGTGAATCGAATCGCCGTCAGTTGGTGATCCTCGGCGTCTCTCGCTGGACTCTCCCATCTGTCTCTATACGAGCGCGGATACAGTCCCCAGTTTGCTTGGCGGACACTGCAGAGCCCACTCATGACCTCAATCAGGTCCGCGAACTCCAAGTCTGCGTCTGCCTCGGTCCCCGATGAAGCCTCCACCCTCGGAGACTGGGATGATCGTGAAGAACGTCGCCTCGTCCGTAAAATCGACTTTCGTTGTCTCGTGAGTCGTTTCTCTCGCTCTGCTAACGCGTAGTTACCAAATTGTATTCATCGCAGCCCACGTTAATGACTGTAAGTCTACCCCGTTTCCGTTCCAAGGTTTGGGATAGTGAGGGTAGTTGACACGACCTTCCATATTACATAGTTGTTCATTTTGAACTTCCTCGTGAGTCCTTTCTTGCACCACGGCAGTGTTCCGAGCCGTTCATTAACTATCTCACGTCCAGGACGTCAGTACCACATGCTTTGTTACGTCTCCGCCACATCGCTGAAACTCCGTCACAGCGCAGCAATTTGGCCAACGCTCGTCTCCAGGGTCTCCAGGAGGACTTGGGGCTCAATGATACGCAATACGCCACCTCGTTGTCCATCCTGTTCGCCGGATATATCTTCGTATGTCACTCCCGCAACCTCTAACTTTCCCACTGGCGCTGACTCTGAGATCTAGATGCAAGTGCCCTCGAACTTAGTCATGAACACCGTCCCGACTCCTCGGCTGTACCTCGCTTTTGTGACCGTCACATGGGGATTGGTCTCAGCTTTGACTGCGGTAAGGAGCGACCGCACCGTACTCCGGTGATTTGCATGCTGAAGCTGCCGGGTTCTGTAGCTCTGTCAAAATTTTTCCCACATTGTTGTCTGCCGTTTCTTCCTGGGTTTCGTAGGTAAGCCGGTTGTATTTTCCTTCCTCTTGGCGTGGTCTGATGTCTATCACAGAGGCCGCGTTCTATCCCGGTGCCATCTACTATCTCTCCCGATGGTATACCAGGAAGGAAGTTGGCTTCAGGATCGCAGTGTACGGATTTAAATCATTGAACCTCGTTCCTTGAACTTATATCTCGGTAGGTTGAATGTTGGTAACATGATGGCTCAGGGCTTGGGTGGGTTGATCGCTGCTGGTGTTTTGAGCGGAATGGATGGAGCTAGGGGCATCCAAGGATGGCGATGGGTTTGTTCTTTCCCGTTCCCCGTGGCAAGCGTGAGCTCATGCCTTACAGCTTTTCATTATTGAAGGCTCCATCACGATTGCCTTCGGACTCCTCGTTCCATTCATCCTTGCGGACTACCCCTCCAGGTGGGCTCCTTGTTCTCTCGACGAACGGAACAGAGCTGATCTAGTACCCATGTAGCACCAAATGGCTCTCGGAAAGGGAACTCCACATTGCCCAAGGTCGACTCGTGAAAGACGTCGGTCTTCTTGACAACCCTGACGAAGCCGAGAGGTCCGGTTCAGGGGTTGTTCACGGATCGAAACTCGCAGCTACAGACATCAAAGTTTGGGCATTGGCGTAGGTTAACAAACCCTCTCCGCGTCCCAGAATCTGAATAAACCTCTAGCTTGACCTATTTCACATATCTCACGGGTCTATCATTCGGTCAATATTTCCCGAGTATCACCAAGACCCTCGGATTCAATACCACGATCACCTTGTTGCTCACGTTCCCCCCTTGGGCATTTGCTGCTGTCTTCGCTCTCGTGAATGCCTGGCACTCGGACCTCACTGGGGAAAAGTACTTCCATATTGCCCTCGGTTATGGCTTCGCTATTCTTGGTTACATCGTTGCCCTTACCGGTCGGTGGATGTACCTCGCTCACGTTCTTACCCATTAAACCCCTCTCCATAGCCAAGACCACTGCTGGAAAGTATATATCTCTGTTTGGCATGTGCATGGGCTACAGCGGTATGTACTATTTGCTTCACGTCAGAGAACGCGCCTATACCCTAGGTTCTTCTAGGTGGAATTCTCCTCATCGGATGGGTTAGTACAAGTATCCCCCGTCCCCCGATCAAACGTGCGGCCGCCATTGCGATGGTCAATGGGTTTGGTAATATCGGACAGATCCCTGCTTCGTATCTGTGGCTATCCAAATGGGCGCCGAAATACTGGCAAAGCTTCACAACCGAAATCTGTTTGCTTGTTTTCTCCCTGGCTATTGGTTTGGGTTCGTTCTCGTTTGTTGGGGCTTGATTAAAATCGCTGATGGGCTCTCAGCCTATCGGCAATACCTCGCTTATTTGAACAAGAAGCTGGAAAAGGGTGAGGTGGAAGCATTCAAAGTTGATGAAAAGGCTCTCGCTAAGTCCGCTGAGTATGTGGCGTCTCTCGCTGGTTTAAGGATCACCGTTTTATTCACTTTCTCTGTCAGCTTGGTCAACGCTACTGCTATCCAGGAGACGCGACTCATCCAAAAGTTCCGATACCTGCTCTAGATCCCAGATCCTCCCTCCTGTCAGTGTTCTCGTCACTGCCGCAATCTAGCCTTTGGTGTTTTTTCTTGCTGTACCACATAAGGTTGTTTGTTTTGCGTACATAATCTTGTCATTCGTAGGGGTGGACAAGAATGATACGCATGTTTTGCTTTTCCGTTATTCCTTGTTGGGGTTTTGGTGGACGGCTGGCTTACACGAGGTGAGTTCGCCGAGTTTACGTGACTGAAATATCTTCCGTCAACTAGGCGTTCTCATGATCTGATCACGTACTTTTCTCCGCACTGGGGCCAATTTAGATCCGCATACTGAGATTGTTGGGAGTGCTGATAACAGGACTTTTGTATTCCGTCGGAACTCTTCCGCACCCCACACACCACTGGGAGTTCTTTCAATTCTGCCATCATGCATCATGCTTCGATGCAGACGGATGAGCGGTGCAGGTGTCTCTCTTCATTTGATCATTGAACGAGGGCATGTGATCTGTGTACTATAAAGCCTAGATCGGGACCTGTCAGGGCAGAGGACGTGGAGGGGCAGGTGGATCTACTCTGTTGGCGTAATCCCGTTCGGGAACAATGTCGCATCCCAGTTATGTATCCTGGGATCTAACCCCTTTCTCACTATCAACTGACCGCGAGCTACACCTCTCAGTGACTGTCGTGATCTTCGGTCGGTCATCCCGCTCTTACTACGTAATTCCCTTCACTGCATCCGACTGGCGATCATGTTCTTCCCGATCGGAGCGACGGGCTTGGTCAGGGCCCCCGGCGGAACCGATCCGCGGAAGGAACTGAAGGGAGCTGTCCCTCGTTGACATCCCCCCACCCCTTGCCCTTAGCATTAAAAGGGTGATATAAGGGCCAAAAATTTCAATTCGCCATCCTCAGCTGGAAGACTCTTTCGAACCGCCACCCGGAATACACCTCCCAAAAAACGATGACTATAAATGTCCCGACGACGAATAGGTCTTGCGTTCTCCTGAGGGCGATGACCGTAGAGATTCGGGATGAGCCCGTTCCGCCAGTCAGCGACGACGACGTGCTGGTCAAGGTTGAGGCGACTGGAATCTGTGGCAGTGATGTTCGTGCCAGATCCCCTAACCACTGCCTCTACTTCCGCTTCCACTGACACTGCCCTTCTTGCAGTTACACACGTACTCCCACGGTGGGGTCGGCCACAACTTCATCACAGAGCCGCAAGTGCTGGGTCACGAATCTGCCGGCACAATTATCCAAGTCGGAGCCAACGTTACGAATGTAAAAGTCGGGGATCGCGTGGCGATTGAACCCACCCGTTTCTGCCGCAAGTGAGCTTGCTGGGTCTCCCCCCGGTACGACCCGAAGCCTGACGAGATATTCCAGATGCTACAACTGTCGGATAGGCAAGACCAACGTTTGTCGATTCTTCAAACAGGCTTCTATGCCCGGTAACCCCGGTAGTAAGTCCGATTGCTGATAAGGACAGAGAACACGGAGTCACGAGTACTGCACAGCACTTTCGCAATATTTTGTCTGCGAATCGGACCTTGCGGTAAAAATTCCAGTCAGTCTCTCGTGGGAAGAGGCAGGCTGTATACAACCCCTAGCCGTGGCAGTTCAGGTGTGTCTCCACCGCCCCAATTATGTGTGCCGGTGACCGATCACGGTGCTCCAGTTGGCAAAACGCGCCCGTTTCTCGGCTGGGCAGACACTGGCCATTTTGTAGGGTCTAATGCATTCATTTCCGCGACGCTGGCTGACCACGAAATACAGTGGCTGTGGCCCCCTAGGATGTATGGTCATGGCTGTTGCCCAGGCATTCGGTATATCCAAAATCCTCGCGTTCGATGTCATTGAAAAGCGGGTAGAGTTTGCGAGAGGGTTCGGTGCCGACTACGTGTCTTTGGTCCCTACCAGGCCCGAAGGGATTGCTTACCATGAGTGGGCAGAGGCATGGAAGGTCTCTGCGCTTGCCGAGGCAGGAGTTGACTCGTGGGGCGTGGATGTTGTTGTCGAGGCATCTGGCGCTGAGGCGGCTATGCACGCCTGTATGTCGTTCGTTCACATAGGTGGCACCTGTGAGTATTTTCCAACCCATTCATGGTGGTGATACCAAACCCTCGGTTTGCTCCAGATGTTCAGGCGGGCTTAGGCCAAGCCGTGACACCGTTCCCGACGTTTTCCATCGTTGCAAAGGAGATAGACGTGATTGGAACCGTCCGATATACGGCTGGATGCTACCAGGCGGCGATAGACCTCATGAACAAGAAAAGGGTAGATCTCCGGCCGATGATCACTGCAGTTTTCCCGTTGACAAAAAGTGTCGAGGCGCTGGAGGCTGTTCGGAAGGGTGATGACTTGAAGGTTGTAATCATGAACCAACTGTAGGCCACGTTCTTGTCTTCTTAGGGTGGCCTATACCCCCCATGTAAATTATACCATGACTCCTATTGATCTTTGTCGTCTGCTACTTAGTAACTGTCTGTGAGAGCATAAGTATACATATCCGTCGACCAGAAGGGTGGCGACAGTAGCCGGGTTATTGATCGATATCTGAGTCCCTCGCGTATGGAGCGTAGGTCGATGAAACTGAAAGTTGAATTTGGGGTTGAGGCGTAGCGACGATGTCAACACCTAGTGGAGTTGAAGTGAGCGACATTGCAGCCCTTCCCGACCGGATGCCTTGTCGGATTTTCGAGCGAAATGGCCCAAGCGTTGCGATTCCCGGTGTGGTTTGGCCGCCTTGAAGCGGATTGGGAACTCGGTCTTCCCAACCGATTTTCGGTCCGTAGGGTAGGCAACGACTCACGATCCGTACTGGTGATATGTGGTTGATTTTAAGAGTGGTCTGATATTAGGATAATGGGGATGGGCTACTTGCCCAGAGGACCTGGCTCCGGCATCGAGCCTCATGCCGGGATGCCGAGCCCCATTGCCATCAAAATCTAAACAATAAACCGTATTCCGTAGAAAATCCTCCGTTGAAAGGCGAACAACTGGGCAAGTCCATGAATGCCCGTATGCATATTTTACAGCCTTACGGACCGGTACTCACCCACTAGGCGAGGCCGCGGGTGGCGTTCGTTGTTTGATGGATTTCACGTGATCGGTTTGCTTCCATCTTTCGTTGTCACCTGTGACTTCGTCTTCTCCCGATACTCCCGCAGTCACTGAGCCTCGTCATCGATCGCAATGTCTGCTCGACCAGACATGAAGCATCCACTGTAAGTCTGGTAGTTGTAGTAGAAGTAGTGGAAGGTAGCTCGGTCACTGACATTGCAAAGTTCGGCCGTGTTCTTGCTCCACGTCCTGTTAGAGGCGCCCCTTATCGTCCAGGGCTTCTGGTATCCCCAGGCGTTGCCCTTCTTGGGTATGAACAACACGACCCTCGTGTTAGTCAAGGTGCGTGGCTCTGGGATGGACTGTTACATCGATTTACGCGATCCTGCGGTATACCGTAGCTCTTGAACGCGATAAGTTTGGGCACGTGCCTCACTTCACTCTTGTGTTACAACCTTCCAGGCAAGTAGTGTCTCGATAGGGTTTCAGCCCACACAATGACCCGATTTTTTGTAGAGTTCCTCCCTGGAAAGCGTGCAGTGGCTATGGGCCTTTCCCTATACCACGCCATTGTGTCCACCATCCTTTTCCAGGCTCCTCGCTTCATACCCACCACCCTTGGACCTCAATTTGAGGCGTGAGTGATCTTTGCCTTGCGTCGAATGCCTGCGTGTAACTGTATCCGATTTACAGCTACAGGCTCACCCCCGAGGTCGTCTGGGGTATCCTTCACGGGATTATCGGGATGACCTTCGGGTTCTGGTGGCAGGCTACCGTTGGCATGACCCAGAACGCTCGTAACATTAAGGTTCAGTAGGTGTAACCCTACAGACATTTGTACAAGGTTCCACTTATGGCTTGCGGACGAGCGTCAATGAATAGACATGAAACCAGAATCGGTTCTCCCATGACGCGATGTCCCCTTTTCGGAAGCGCGTGGCCTCAGAACCATATAACCAACGGCTTCCTCAACGTCACATCAACCACGCCCCCACTCTCATTGGGGATGAAACGAGGTTCTATGGTTTCGCCTGCCGCCAAGGCGCCTCGTCGGTATGCGGGTTTGATCTGTGAAAGTTAATGTGCGGACAGACCGTACCGCTTCGGGGACGCAGTGCTCGTATGCGGTTTACATGCGGGGGCTCTGTGAAACACGTGGAGAGATCCGTGCGCACCAGTGTGATCGCGGGTAGGCTTAACCAAGGTGGCAGTGGAGATCGTTGGGTGGATAAAAGTAAGATCCGTGATTGGCCTAGTCCCCGGATGGCTCCGGACGGTAGTAGTGCCAGAGATAGCAAGTCAACAAAATAGACGGTCTCGCGCGATCGAGCGGCCTCGGCGAAGCAACTATCAAAGCAATTCAAAGGTCGTGAGGCCGTAATTGGCATAATGTGGGTGGCTCCTGCCTGTAGAACGAGGAGTCCCACATGTGTAGCGGCGCCCAGAATGAATTAGCTGTGGCCATGGGGAATAGATTCGGTCGCCGGTATTATTAGGTCTGTGGGGTAAAGGGCGACTAAGGGCCGACTGGTTGTTACAAAGGTCGACGCTTTTGTGTATTTTTGCCTCACATGCACCAAATACCGGCTACCGCATCGGCTGTCATCAGCTTAGATTACGCCAAGTGGACGTGAATGACCATGTGAGGCAGGAGCATAAAGAGACCGGAGTCAGAGGCACAGGTGAGGCGATGACAGACCGAGGAAGTCCGCGCCATTGAACCCCAACGGCAGGAGCCGAAAGTGGGCCCGAATAGCGCCGACGGAGGCGACGCCGTGACTCCTCAAATTCGCCGGGGGGTGGAGTGGGTGGATGCTGACCAGAGTGGATTTGGTGTGCTGGGTCTGGGCAGGGGGCTGAAAGTGATCTGGCTCCGGGCCAGGGTTGGGACGGGAAAGGGCCATCAACGATCAGTGATCGACGAAAGATCCTAATCTTGCACGGGTCAAGGATAAAAACGTGGGGGGGCAGAAAGGGGGTAGACGGGGAACACGCGCTCTGTGGGTGGATTTGAAACGGATTTCAAAGGAGGGTGTTTTGGGAAGATGGGATGGACACAACGAGATAGCCAAAAGAGGACTAGTAATGCCAGGTACTGCTGGCGAAG
>Ga0307515_10004926_pt1 | contig 27279 bp, 3 predicted proteins | sample 17_EM_MG_FD_194513 | JGI IMG/M metagenome (GOLD analysis project Ga0307515, IMG submission 194513) | Populus trichocarpa ectomycorrhiza microbial communities from riparian zone in the Pacific Northwest, United States - 17_EM | ecosystem: Host-associated > Plants > Roots > Unclassified | place... | reverse complement strand
TAAGAACAAGATCGACTCTATAAGCTAGATTAAGATATTATAGTAATATGCGGATAATAATTAGCAATAATAACAATGGAGTTGGAGTACTTATTAATCAACAGTAATGAGGACAGTAAAGGAACTAACTAGGGGTATTTAAACCTTAATAACGTAATAGAAGCAGAGACTGAAACCGCTATAGAGTAAGGTTTAGTAACGGGTATTATAACACCATTAAATACGGCATCCATCGCTTTATAAGATAAAAGGAGTAATATCTAGAGACGATTAAGCAAGCAGACAACTGCTAGTGCTAGCTTACCACTCAATAAAGGCAAAAGGCCAAAGGCTTAAGATTCTTAAGACGAGATGAGAGACGACTAAGATTCTTAAGACGAGATAAGGCACGCTTAGGGACCTACAACGGATAATAACCAATGGAGCAGAGCAATAGCTTAGTTTAGCGATATACGAATAAGCTTAGGACGAAGTTTCCTAACGGTATAAGACTCTCAAGATAAGATAAGTGAGATTTAAGATTCTTAAGACGAGATAAGAATACTAGCAAAGCCTAGTTAGACTAAGGCTGGAGCGCAGCTTAAGAAAGAAGCAAGCTTAGGATTGAAGAATCCAAGGGGTTAAGAATTTGGGGTATAAATTAGGACACCCATAGGCAAGAAGTAAATAGCTTCGCTATAGATTAGAGAGTCTACAGCGCAAACAGTAATTAGGCTAGGAGACAGATATATAGACCTAAAGGATTTATTAGTAGAATATAGCGTTTGGACTAAAGATCGAAAAGTTAATAATACGATTAAAAAGTAAGAGAACTTTAAGGATCTAGTTACAAGACATAAACCACAAGAAACTATAGAGGAATTTAGAGCGAGAATCCTCATATAGTAAAAGAAAGGACTAGATATAAGATCTAGTATATTTAGTAGTATATGGAATAGAGCACCGGTATAAAGAATCACTAATAGGCCAAAAGCAGGCACACTAAAAGCTAAGTGGCTTACTGAACTGGAAAATGAAGAGGATCTAGGGATTCTAACTAGGTTTAAGGAACGGTATATAAAGGGCTATTATAATGCAGTAATAAAAAGATACTTCCTTACGGACAAGCCGTATATACTCTAGTAGCTATACCAAAAGTGGTATAGGCAACGACATAATAATAAGTAAGAAGATTTCTATATGTGGTTAGACGAGAGAGTTATCTAAGACCACCTAATTACGGAAAAAGTAATGAACTATATTAAGGGAGCCTTAATTATGATATTAAAGGATCTAGAGGAACGATTAGAGGACTAGAGAAGTAAGAGGCGCGTCTTAGTACCTGCGAATAAAGTTATAACGTTTAGATTAGTGCGATAGAGGTTTAAACTTAAAGACGAAAACGAGTTAAGAGTTAATCTAAAACACCTAGCGCACTATACGCTATTATGGATTGCATATATGGATAACATATACAAGATACACAAAAATCCGAAAGAAAAGAACCGGAAATACCCTATAAGGATATATTAGGCGCTAGATAAGCAACAGTATAGAAATGCTAAGTATATGCACGGCTGGCATCTAGTAGAAGTTTAGGAGTTAGGAGACTTAACACTTTAACTAGAAAGATTCCTTACAAAAGAATACTTAGAAGGATAACAGTAGTAGAAATACCTGGAGAATACGTGTCTATAGTATATTGAGGATAAGAAATGAATAAAGCATTAGCTAAAAGATAAGTTAAGTGCACAAAGATCTAGCAGCTAATAGTTAGGAAAAGTAGAGGCCTATAGGACTAGAGGGAGCTAGTAGTAGAGCCTTAGACCCTTAAAGGAATTTAAGGACAATACCTAAATTTATAAGTTAAATGGCAAAATCAGCAGTTCGAAGCGTTAATAGATAGTAGGGCAATAAGGAACCATATATCACTAGTAGCAGTTAAAAGGATAGGGCTACTATACAGACAGAAGGAGCACCCGTATCTATTAGTTACAATCTTAAGAGATCCAATAGCCTATAGAGGAGGCATTATTAATCTTAAAATAGGACCAATTTAGATAACTATTAAAGGGAGATAGATCGAGATGTCTTTTAACATATTACCATTAGGGAATAATAAGGCAGTATTAAAAATGCCTTAGTTATAGAAATATAATCTAAAGATTAATTAGGTTATAGGTTAGGTTAATATTAAAAATACATGGTAACGTAAGATGCGATAATAAACCAAGATAGTATAGTACTAGGTCGGAGCGACATATAAAGAGACCAATTAAGGATTAAGTTATATACTAAAAAGATACCACAAATATAGTAAAAAGTTATGGTTACTAGAAAGTGAAAAGCTGTTAGAGTATATAGCATAGGACTATAAGATAGAATTAGAAGAAGGAATAAGTCTAAGGTTTTTTCTAATCTATAAGCTTACTAAAGAAGAAGGGAGAGCACTAAAAGAGTTTATCTAGGAGAACTTATAAAAGGGATATATTAGACTATCGTAATTATTAGCGGGATATCCAGTACTGTTCGTACTAAAGAAAAACGGGAAACTTAGACTATGCATTAACTATAGACAGTTAAATAGCATCACTAGGAAGGATAGGTATCCTTTACCCTTAATTAGCGAAATCTAAGACAGGATCGGCAATGCGCAAATCTTTACAAAGATAGATCTAAGATAGGCGTACCATTAGATTAGAATCAAGGAAGGCAATAAATGGAAAGCAGCCTTTAGGTTAAAGGAAGGACTATATAAACCATTAGTAATGCAATTTGGGCTTATAAATGCACTAGCAACGTTTTAGAAATGTATTAACAATATATTAAGAGAACATTTGGATAAATTTGTTATGGTATACCTTGATAATATCATCATCTACTTAATAAGTAAGGAAGAGCACGGAGAATACGTTAAATAGGTCTTAAAGAGACTATATAAAGAATAGATGCCAGTAGCAATTAAGAAATATAAGTTCTTTACTAGGAAGACAGATTTCGTCGGATTTATTATTAAACTAGGCTAACTTAGCATAGATTTAAAGAAGATTAAGGCTATAGTAAATTAGTAAGAACTAGAGAACATTACGCAGTTAAGGTTGTTTTTAGGGTTTTGCAATTACTACAGAAGGTTTATAGCTTAATAGTTAAGGAATATTAAGCTATTCACAAGGTTAACTAAGAAAGAGGAACCTTAGATATAGGGAAAGGAATATAAAAAGTTGTTTAAAGAGGTTAAGGAGTTGTTTACTTAGGACCTAATCCTTAAAATCTACCAACCAAAGTTAGAGACAGTGGTTAAGACGGATATATTGGACTTTGCACTAGAAGCGTGCTTTCTATAGAAATATAAGGATAGATAGCACCCAGTAGTATACTATAGTTAAAAGATAACACTACCAGAACTAAACTATGACATCTACAATAAGGAGTTATTAGGTATAGTTATAGCACTATAGAAATAGAGAGCATTCTTATAAGGTATAGAAAAACTATTTATGGTTAAAATAGATTATAAGAACCTAATAGGATTTCTAACAATAAAAGAACTTAATTAGAGATAAGTTAGATAGGTAGAGATACTTACAGAATACTATTTTAAGATTTAGCATACTAAGGGTATAGATAACGCACGAGCAGATGCTTTAAGTAAAAAGGTTAAACTATAAAATGACGAAAAGCCATTAGGGGCTTTACTGCGGAAAGATATAGACGGATTTATTAGGTACAATTATCTAAAAATCGCAGTAATAAGAGAAATTAGTTAAACCTATAAATCACTAGAGAGTAAATAGTTACAAAAAATCTAAGACGCATAGGTAGAGGATCTAAACTCAGAGTAGTACGAGAACTAAGAAGTAACGTACGTGCCAAGAAACATTATAAAAGAGTTTATTAAGTCATTCTATAAGGGACTAACTTAAGAACATAATGGAGCTACGAGCTTAGTGTTAAGACTTTAAAAGGAGTATATTATTAATAGAATCTAGGGACTAGCAAGATAAGTCACTAAGGAATATTTAGATTGCTAGAAAAACAAACTAATAAGGCATAAGCCGTATAGAGAGCTACAACCTATTAAAATACTAGAGAAACTATAGGAGGTTATATTATAGGACTTTATTATAAAGTTACTAAAGTTAAAAGATCCTATTACCGGATAAGATTACGACGTGATCTTAGTAATAGTGGATAAGCTAATAAAGTGGGGATACTTTATAGCATATACAGAAGAAATATTAGCGGAAGATATTACTAGAATCTATATTAAAGAAGTGTTCGTAAGATATAAAGCACTAAGTAAAATCATATTAGATAGAGATCTAAGATTTATAGCAGTATTTTAGGAAGTGTTTTTAGCAGAGTAAGGAGTTTAAGTAGCAACTTCTACCGTATATTATTTATAGATAGACGGTTAAACGGAAAGATTAAATTAGATATTAGAACAGTATCTGTAATACTATATTAATTATATATAGAACAATTGGGTATTATTATTACTAGTTATATAGTTTATATATAATATAACACTATAAGAAGGAATAGGTACGTTACTATTTAAGGCGAATTACGGATATAAGCCAAGGACATTATTATTACTATACTAAGTAAAGAAAATGAGTAGCACAGCTAAGTAAAGAATAGAGATATTAATAAATCTTTATATAAACCTTACGGAAATAGTAAAGGTGGTATAATAAAGAATGAAAAAGTACTATAATGCTAGGAGATCTAAGGGACTAGATCTTAAGGAGGGGGATAAAGTATAGCTACTATATAAAAATTTTAAGAGTCGACGACTAAGTAAGAAGTTAGACTATATTAGACTAGGACCTTTTAAAATTACGTAGAGGATTTTACTAGTTACGTTTAAATCGAACCTACTAGCTAAGATAAAGATCTACCCTATATAGCATATCGCAATGCTAGAGCCAGTATATGGGAATATTAAGCTACTAGTCTACAAAGCAGACACGTATAAAGGGCAAGAGGAAGATAAATAGTAAGTTTTAAGAATCGTTAGTTATAAGGATATGGATAATAAAATATGGTATAAAGTAAAGTGGATAGGCTATAATAAGACTACCTAGGAGCTACTAGAAAATTTAAAGAACGCTATAGGAAAGGTACAGGAGTATTAAAAGAGAAAAGGTTAGGCAGTATTAGAGAAGAAGAATTACTAAAAAACGAGCTACCTAAGGGGGACTTAGGAGGACTAGTTACCGAGGTACTTAGAATTATTTCTTTCTCTATTAGAAGAGAATCCGTTCTTTTATTGCTAAGTTTCTGTAAACCTTATTCTATAAGTTTCTACTCTTTAGAATATACCTTTTTATAAACCTTCTTAAGACGGATTAGCCGAGTAAACATAGTAAGATGAGAATCTAGAGCACGTTATTAAGCATTAGTAGCCTCTTTCTTAGCGTTATGGGAATAACGAAGTTTAGCAAGCGCTACTAAAAGCTTATTATTGAGTTTCGCAGCGGCAGATTAAACCTAAGACCCTAGTAATAATTAATAAGGGCACTTAAAGACTATTTAGAGTAATAGGACGCGTATACTTAGCGTTAGAGACTAAGTAAACATTATAGGACAATTAAATATTCGCTTTGGTACACTCTAAATAAGAGGACGGTTGCCGAGATAAAGGACTCGCTAGCGTAATATAAACTAACCCCTCTTTCGCATAACAAGAACACGGAGACGGCATTATCTTACTAAGAGATAATATTGCAGCAACGGTATGAGACCGACGAGCTGTAGACGAAGAAGAAGATACTTTAGGTATAATAAGTAACAATATTAACCAAGTTGATTAGACGGACATTACACCTCTAGTAAATAACCTGGAGATGCTAGGAATCTTTAAGGATAAAGATAAGGAGGAGGGAGATAGTATTACGGACGCTTTAAGTATAATATTACGACTACTTAGAGAAGAGTTGGAAGAAGCTAGTTGGTTAATACAGGCACAGTTTAGAATAAAACCGATAGAACCATATAACGAGGAATAGTAAGCAAGGTCACGTGATATAATCTATGTGATTTAGGTAATCTATAAGATCTACTATAGAGCAAACAGAGCAGACGGAGTAGATAGAGTAACGACTTTAGTAGAAGTACAGTTGTGTATTTAAGGACCCTTAGTCCCTACCTAGATAGTTCCTTTCCTTATAGTAATTCTTAGAATACAATTGGAGTTAATCTATTGGGCAACTACTCTACTAGTTGTTATTACGTTGTTGACTTCCTGCATCACCTACACACCTAGCCCATTAATAGGACCTACCGTAGTTCCTACTACAAGGTTCCGTTATATTAGGTAATTCTAGGTAATTTCTTTAGGGGTTCTAGTCTATGCGTGTCCTATAGGTTTTTTCCTTAGGGTTCTATCCTTATAGTCCTAGTAATATCCTTAGGCTCCTGTTTTGTGTCCTTGTCCTATTTATAGTCTTATAGGTATTTTTAAGTTCCTTCTTAGGAAGAAAGGGTAGTTTAAGCTTTAGATAATATTAGTAACTTAGTTAACCGAGGCATAAGCATAGTAAGAAGGATGCATGCAAGCCTATATAATTGGATTGTCTATAAACGAGGATCTAAAGCTAGAGAAAGGAAAGGAGGAGAAGAGCAGCGCTAGTTAAAGTAGGGTTCTTTTATGCGGTTCTCTAGTCACGTGACCGCAAAGTTCTGCCAAGTTTTACTAGTTAAGTTCCGCCAAGTTCTGCCAGTTAAGTTCTACTAAGTTCTGCTAGTTAAGTTCTGCCGAGTTCTGCCAGTGCCGTAACACCTACTAAGTCTATAGTATCTTATCTCTAGTTATATTCTATATCTTATTAACTTATTATAAAAGTAGCCTATATAGCCTTTTATTATGCTTAGGTTAGTAGCTCTTTTAGGTATTTTATAGTCGCTCCTAATTATATATAATACGCTTTAGTAAGTATAGTAAGAGGCTTCCTATAGTTTTACCTGTAACTATAGTATTAGCTTTAAACTTATAAATAATTTATATTCCGCTTCTATAGTCCTTAAGTATATATTAAATTGCTACGTATATAAGCTATATTATATTAGCTATAATAGGTAAGAATAGGTTAGTACTATTCTTATTAAGGGCGAGTAACCTTAGCCTAGTATTAAAGAATATACGCTTAATATAGCGTGCAATAATTAGCGCTTTAAATCTTATCTCTCTATCCTAGCCTTAGTTAGTTAGGTATAGTAAAAGGTAAAGTACTAACTGGGCCACTAAGCGTAAAGCAGTTATTTTTAAGTAGCTCCTCTACTTCCTTTACTATAACCTTAGTATTTAGTTTAAGGCAGTTATAGCTCCTAGCAACGATATCGCGTACTATATTTATTATAGCATACTAAAACACGCTAAGTTGGTTATATAGCTAGAAAATTAGTTAGTATAGTGCTACTAAATCTAAGGACTGCGAACCTTGCGTACTGCTAGCCCCGGTAGCATACTTAATGCTCTATTTATTAGGCCTTTATAATAGTCTATAATAGTAATTACCTCTTTTTATATCTGCTTTATTAGTGTATTTAAACCGCTTATATTTATTTCTAGTTAAGAAGAAAGATAAAGCTCTTTAGGTATAGAGCCTATTATTACTTATATAATAAGACGTGTCTAAGCGATACTATATATCTTTATATTAACTAGGCTAAGTAGCTACTTTATACGTCATCTAAAGTTATTCTATAGCGGTTATTCGTCTAAGTAACATATATATTTCTTTTAAGTGTAGGTTTTAGATATCTTAGGGTCGCTTAGAGTTTATAGGCTTTTATCTAACAAAAATAGGACTATCCGTTAGGATAATATTATTAAAATTAATAATAATAGGTCGTACTATGGCATATAATAGTATTAATAACAGGCTTACCTTTTAATAGAGATAATTATAGTATAGAGCTTAATATTATTCCCTTTAAGATCTAGATTATTTTAGGAGCTACTATTTAACTTATAGCGTCTTTATTTACTTTTCTATAAAATAGGTAAAGGATAAGTATATTAGTTTAGTAAAACTATTTAGCTTTTATACGCACCTTACTTCCCTAAAAAAACACTAAATAGTCTAGAGTCTTATACCTAATATGCTTTAAATAACAACCCGTTTAACTTTTATAGTATAAATTAGGGTTCTTTCGCTAAGTATAAATAGAAAAGAGCCTTAACTAACTTATAATAATAAGTTAGGAGGGCAGCCTAACTATTTATTAGGCTTTATAATAGGGTAATTAGATTGCCTTACTATAGTATAGGGTCCTACTTTATATAATATTTTTTCTATACTGCGTAGAAGCCTAGTTCCTTATAATATTTACCTACTTTTAAGGTAGAGGGTATAGTATATAGGATATAAAGGGTAGCTAGCGCGTGGAGGGCGATATATGGTAGTATTATATTCTAGTTTATTATAGTCGCGGTAATCTACCCCTTTATTATAATCTAGCGCCGCTAGTTATAACTTACTACTATTTTAGCTAAATTGTATTTATTTACCGCCTAGTATAAGCCTATTTCCTTATATATGCATTAACCTATACCCTGTTTATTCGCTTAAAGTCTTTATTATATATAGTATTATATATATCCCAATTACTATAGTTATTTATAAAGAAATAGTCTATAATATTAATATCCGTTAGTATAAGTAAGATAGGCCTCGCGATATAGTTAATGTTATATATCTAGAGGGCATCCAGTATACGTCTTGTTCTACTACTAGATAGCTTTATATTCTACACTCTAAGCATTCTAGTTCTTATATTAATCTTACCACTATTATAAACTTAGAGGGTCTCTACCAATATACTAGCCTATTTTAGGTATTTACCCTTACTATCTAATTACCTAGTATTTTAGATTATAAGTAGCAGACAAAGCCTCCTAACTTTATTACTATAGAGGCTATTATTTACCTACTTATATTCTTATACTATTATAGCATTATAGCGGGGGGCTCTAGTATTAGCTTATAATGGGGTATATTAAGCAAATACCTTATTAAGCTTATTAGTATTAGTGGCGTTCTTCCTAAAGCGAATATAGTATATAATGCTGTAATAGATACTTAGGGGCATCTTTAATACCTAATTATTATTAGCCTCTAGTCGGTTAACGTCCTAGTTTATTTACTGGATTCCGTTAATTTGCTTATAGTATTCCCTTATAAAGGGGGCTAGTTTAAATATAAGGTCGGTAATTTTTATCTAGCGCTATACCTCCTTAACCGTACGCTAGATAGATATATTAATTCTTTAATCTTAAAGTATCTAAGCTATATAGTTGTTGAAGTTTTATATATATAAGTAATATACGTATATATTAACTATAGGACCTAGTTATATCGTCTATATTACGCTTATTAGGTCTACCGTATTAATTATATTAGTTAAAGCCTATAGCTTAAGTTCGTTCTAAAGTATTATGTTAAGATATATAGTGTTATATTATAGTATCTACTCTTTATAGTTGTTTTATTTATTAGTTCTACAGTAAAATACCTTTTATAGCTTATATACTTACTCTAAATACTTTATATCTATACCTCTAATTACTCCTAGTTGCTAAATACTCTCTAAATAGTAGGTAATAGTATATAGCTTAAGAATATTAAAGTATAGTAGTTTTACCTTACTTAGTTAAAATAGAAGAAATATATCCTTTATCTTGTCTATTCTATAAATAGCTACTACTAAGTACTAGATAGTTGATTTATTATATAATATATATTAAGATAATATAGTAAAGTCCATAAACACCTAGATAAATAGTATAGCGCCTTTATTCTGTTTTAGTAAGGGTGCTATAGTAGGGACTAATTATCGTAATAAAGATTTATATATCTTTTCTATTTATTAGCTAATATTTACCTAGCTATCCTACACTATTATATTAGTAAATCGCTCTACCTATACAAAGTGGGTAATAATAAGTGTATTAATATTTAATATCTCCTAGCCGCAACTATTTATATACGGGATATTAAGGCCCTAATATTTTCTAGCCTATATTTCACTTTATATAAGCCCCTTAATCTAGTATATAAGATGTTTACTAGTAAGGCCTTTAAGTACCTAGTATAGGAAATTAGGCGCTATTATCTTATAAATATTAAATAGATTATAGCCCTATATAAAGTTATAGAACGGCTAAATATAATCTAAGTTATCCTTCTTATTAGTATCGCAACCTTCCTACTATATTTATATTTAGTTTTTTATTAATTAGTATATATAGAACGGCTATAGTTACTAGATAGCAGTCGTTAGATTATACTATTCATTTATATATATATGATAAATCAAATATTTATGGCCACTCTTAATACCTATAAGCGTGACCTATTTTTTATAATTAGCTATAAATATAGCTAAAAGTGGAAAGTAGTATTAATTCTAGCTATCTATATATAGGAGACGTACTCCTTCTTTACTAGCTTTCTCTAATACTATAGGCATTATTAGCTTAACCGTATAAGTAGTAGGGTTATCGCTAAAGTATACGTTTAAGGATAGCCGTGAGGGTCTTATATTGCACCGCTAGTTATATTATTTAGTTGGCCGTCAAAATCGGACTCTGCACCTGTACGAGGTGACGGCTACGAACCTGCTGGTCTTTAGATTTAGCAGAGCCAACGCAGAGACGTGTGTACGGCTGCGCACCGTCGGCGCTACGACGTGGTGGTGGTGCGAAAAATTTTCTTACTGGGAGGGTGAGCCCCAGCAGAGGCTTATAAACACAACTATTACGTCTTTACGTACACGTCTAGCACACTCGAACCACGGCATTCTATCTACGGCGTCCCCCTTCTCCTTATACGGTATAACGATGTACCATACAGCACCTATATACAACTATATACACCTTATAGGCGGAAGGCCTATAGAGTCTTTTATCCACCCGTCCTACCTAATAAGTGGGTATCTTCCTCTACACCTTAATCCACCCATATAGGAAGATAGGGGGCAGGGGACCTAGGCTTAGTAACCCTAGAAAAGGGTGCCTAGCTTTTAGGGGGGTAATTAGAATAGGGCTGGGAGAGGCTACGGCAGGAGGACCGCAGGTAGGCGTATATAATGTATACAGGGCAGTAAGGAGCTAGGGGTAAGGCAAACGACAACCTATTAGCAATCTATAACGACACGGAAGTATGGTATAAATGGCAGACAGGGCAAGATAGGTAATTAGGAGACGGAATAAGTCTCGGAACGGCGACCTAATGGTATTTTTCCTCCCGTTAATATAATATGGGCGTGTTACCTGGAGGGGTATACGCTGTATTACCGCTCACGTCTCCCTTAGAGGTTTTTTATACCTAATTTAACGGCATCTGTCTGCATAGACCTAGATAGGGACCGTATTAGATATTAATCAAGAACGAATATATTATTTAGTTACTAGGTATATAGACCGGGAGGTATATAAGTAGTAATAGGGCTAGTTAATTTACGGATTATTAAACGCGTAGTTTAATATTTCTAATTAAAATATAAAGCGGCTATGCTTTCTTACCGCCGGCGTATTATATTAGTTAGGTTTTATTACTAGCTAATATAATCAGCACTACGGTTATACTAAGCGGTAGCTACTCTTATATCTCCCACTACTAGTCTACTATATTAAGCTTATTATATATTTATCGGAACGTTAGTTATATAACGTAGTTACGGGACTACGAAGTAAGACTAGCTAATCTGACCTGGAGCAACCCCTTTCTTCTAGACAATAATTAACTACTAACTTTAACACCGCATACGTACCACTATAAGTGATATTCGTGCACGTTGATAAAGCGAGTATACCGATACTGATTAGTAGACGTATAGATTAGGAAATACGCAATAGCAAAGCTTAAAACCACATATTAGCTTAACTGCTAACGCGTTAGATTGCAGAGCTATCGCCCTATTTTAGTTAAAGGAGAAAACTACGTTACCCTTAAAGCTCGAGACCACGTATCAGCTTACTAATGCGTTAGATCGCCTAGAGAATCGTATCTTTACTTAAAGAGAGCTACGTTATCCTTAAAGCTCGAAACCACGTATTAGCTTAACTATTAACGCGTTAGATCGCCTAGAGGACCCTTAAAGCTCGAAACCACGTATTAACTTAACTATTAACGCGTTAGATTGCCTAGAGGACCATATCTTTACTAAGAATTGTCTTTAGTCTTTAGTCTTTAAAAACTATAGATTTATTAAGGGGATACGTAAACATCCTTACCTTAATACCCTTACCTTAATACCCTTACCCTTAACCACCCTTATACCTACCCTCTTAACTACCCTTATACTACCCTTATACCTATAACTATAGAACTAACGGAAAAAAATAGGCTGTAATGGCTAGTAAATATAGATACGGAATTAATATAGACAAGGCTATAAAAGACAAGCTAGTAGAGTTTATAGAAATAATAATATATCTAATATAAGACCTTACGGACAACGACTTATGGTATATCTTTTAGGAGTAGTTTAAGGGGTTTATAGTAGAGAGCTTTAAGAAGATGCGCATAGATATTAAATCTAAGCTATAAAGATATCTCCTTAAAAGAGGTGTTTATATAGGCAGACATATTAGTAGAATTACTATATTTAAGCTGTTATTTAAAGTTATATAAGAAGAAGAGCAGTATTAGTAGATAAATAAGGACATCGTAGTAACCATTAAGGAGTTAGCAGAACTACTGGCTATAAGAGTACTATAAAATAGGTTAAACTACACTTATAACGGTCTATCGGGCCAACCTATAGCTATAGTTGCAATACTACCTAAGTTTGCTATAACACCGCCTAGAACGCAGATACCTACCCCTATAATACTATAACCACCTATAAAGTCTTAACCGCAACTACCACAACCACCTATAGAGTCTCCGCCGTAACTACCCCTACCGCTTACTACCCTAATTACTGCCCCCGCTGCCCCTACTACCCTACCTAGTCCTTCTACCCGGTATCTTTACCCTAGTACTACTAGGGATAGACTAAACTATACTCTTAACGGTTTAGCTATTGGCCCGAAATTAGCTTAGCTTATACCTATAGCTATAATACCGCCTAGGACGCAGACACCTACCCCTATAATACCTTAACTATCTATTACATCTATACCCCGGCAAGCTATACCAACCGCCTCTACCCTCCCTTTAGTAACTGCTCCTACCTTACTACTAGCTACTCCGCCAATTCTACTAGCTATTCTAACTGCTGCACCACTAGTTGTCCCGATCGCTATACCGCTAGCTACCCCAATCGCTACCCTTATTACCCCTACTACCCCACCCGGTCCTTCTACCTAGCAATAGTACAACTCTTAGCAGCCTGCCTAGCAGTAGTACAACCCTTAGCAACTATAGCAGCCGCAGCAGCTATATATATATATACTACCTAAACTAGCTATGCCTAGTATAGAGTAAGGACCTAGGTAAGGACCTAAATATAATAAAAAGGCGGCTATAATTATAAAGATCTATATAGATAACCAGAAAGCTTGCTAGGGAGTTCCTACCTATAAAACTACTATTTTAAACCCTAGAGAAGACCTATCTTAGTTAATCAACAAGTTATAATCTTTAATCGTTATATAGGAGAAGGAACACCTTAGTTAAGGAGTGTATACTACCTTCTTTATAGACCGCCGCTACTACAGTTAAGATTAAGGCCAAAACTATAACTAAAATAACCGAAATCGCGACCGAAATAACCGTGGGGTAGGTTAAATAAACAAACTATAAGGTATTGCCTAGGTGTACAATAGGGAGTAGGCAATACCCTTATATAGGAGAGAGAGAGAAAGAGATAAACTAATAGGGGAGGAAGAAGGCTGTAAGCCTAAGGAGCTTATAAGGGGTGGCTAAGGCCTAGCTAAAGGCTACCCTTAGCAGCCCTAAAAGCTTCTAGGATGTAGCTAAGATAAAGTTATAAAACTACCCCGTAATACTTTATACACGCCTACCTATTTATACCGCTAAGACACTAGTGTCTAATATCCGCAATGTCCGATATCCGTAAGATCCGCAAGATCCGTAATATTAATAATATTTGTAATATCCGCAATTCTCTACCAAGTCCGCCGAATTCAGCTAAAAGCCTTATTTAATCTATCCTTTACTGCCCAGGTAATTAATCCTAAGGAGGCAGACGCAAAGGAGTTAAATAAGCGCCTAAGTTGGTAGACTTAGAACTTATATAGAGGTCTTAAGTTTGTTAAATTGGAGGCTAAGACCCTACGGCTCTTAGTCTTTACGGACGCTTTCTTCGCCAATAATAAGGACCTATCTTCGCAAATTAGCTACGTTATCGCACTAGCTGACGCAACTAAGAAGGCTAATATTGTCCATTAGAGCTTAATTAAGTGTAAAAGAGTTACTAGAAGCGTTCTGGCTTCTAAACTCTACGGAATAGCTTACGGCTTTAATATTGCCGTCGCCATTAAGTCTACGGTAGACAAGGTCCTATAGATTAACCTCCCACTTATACTTTACACTAATTCTAAGTTGCTATATAACTGTCTTATACAACTCGGAACTATATAAGAGAAGCGATTAATAATTGATATAATGTGCCTATAATAAGCTTACGAACGTTGGTAGATTACAGAGGTTAAATAGATTGATGGTGAAGCTAACCCTACGGACGCAATAACTAAGGGGAAGCCTTATGTTACTCTATAGCGACTTATTAACACAAACCAAGTTAATATATAGGCTATAGGTTGGGTAGAACGTAAGGAGTAATAGAAGGTGGTTTGCGGGTTATATAACTGGCAGAAGATGGCAGAAAGTTATATAACTGGCAGAAGATAGCAGAAAGTTATATAACTAGCAGAAGATGGCAGAAAGTTATATAACTAGCAGAAGATGGCAAAAGATGGCAGAAAGCTACGCAACTGGCAGAAGGTAGCAGAAAGTCATGTAACTTATATCATTATATTACGGACTTGTAAAAGGAGCGTGGAAGCTATTGCGTATATGCTATAAATAGTCTAGAAGTAGACTTGACTTTGGAGTGTAGATTAGCCTTCTTTTTAGAGTTGCTCCAGTGTCGGAACGTTAGTTATGTAATGTGGTCACGGGACTACAAAGCAAGACTAGCTAATCTGACCTGGAGCAACCCCTTTCTTCTAGATAACAATTAACTACCAACTTCAACACCGCATACGTACCACTATAAGTGATATTCGTGCACGTTGATAAAGCGAGTATACTGACAATATTCTTATTTCTACTAATAAGTACTACCTTACTAGCGAGAAAGTTATATCTTTTTAAAAAGGGCTGTAACTAATAAAAAGGGATATAATTTTTAAAGTATTTCGGTAACGTACTAGTAGCTGCTAGTCCCCTATAGTTACAATTATTTTAATCTACTGCGGTTACTTACTCTTGGATTATATCCGTTTTAAAAGTAGTTTTACTTTAATATCTTTAGCACTCTAGTAAGAAAAATAGTTGGTAAATATTCCCTAAAGCCTAATATTGTTAAACCACTTATTAATAGCGCGGTTAGAAGTCCTGTAGCTTACCTACTATAAGACCTATATGTATTCTACCTTACTACTAAAAGAATAAAATGGGGGAGGTGTCTTATTTAGTGCACTGCTAGTACGTTTAATATATAGTATAATGTCGTATACTACCGCAGTATCGTCCGCAGTTTATGGATTTCCTTAATTCCATTTTAGAGGCTTTCCTATAGCGCGGCCAGTGGCCTCTTTAAATATTTTAGTCTAAAAAACGTTTGTAAATATTCTAGTTAAAGTTTACTAATTAGTCTTAACTATTACTAGGTTATACACCCTATTAAATATTGCGGAATTATTATTATAGTGCACATCCGCAGCCCTATTATTTAGCTTATTAATAATATTATCGCCTAAAGCTTGTGTAGGTGGCTACTTATTATCTTACTTCAATTCGGCCTTACAATTAGTTATTTAATACCCTTTTAAGGTTTAATAGCATAGTATATTGTTGTCTATATATTATATAAGTAACTACTTATTATCTTACTCTAGCTTAGCCCTATAATAGGCTATCTAATACTCCTCTAAGCTTTAATAGCGTAAGGGTATATTATCGTCTATCTCTCTAATATTAACGGCCTAGTATCTATCCTTCTTCCGTTTCTGTTTTCTTAAACAATATTATTTATAATAGGTTAGACCGCCTATGCTTTTTACTTTAGTCCTACACTTTCTATATTACTGCTAGATAGAGCTTATTTGTAAATTACCGCATTAAGCTACAACTTACTATAGTTTAGTTAGAAGGGGGCTAAAAATAACATCTATATAAAACCGTATATTTAAAGTAGTATTTATAGCTCGTGCTATATTATAAGTAAGAGTATAGCGATATCCGTAGACACTAACGCGCTAAATAGCGCAATCCGCTATATTTTGCGCTAATTTGCGCTAGATCGCGTTACGTTAGGCTAGGAGGCTCTACTTATTACTAACGTCGCGCTGCCTCTCTATTATACTAAGCATAGGATTTTAAATACTACTATTCCCTACTTAGGATACTAGACTATTTTTTATAATAGGACGCGATATATAATAGCGGTATGCCGTAAATACGGCGTAGTATAACTCTATAAGCGCCGTAGACCCGCGAAAAGATATATAGCTTATTACTGGCTTAGGTATTACTACGGAGAGACTTAATACTATTAAGCGGACTTTTAAGTAGGTTATTATTAAGGACGGTATCCTATAGATTTTATTTCGCGGATAATTAAACGATTTGCTATATAAGCAGGTAATCTAGAAAGTTATCTATTAAGTAGTAAAATGCGAGAAGGCACTAGCGCTATAGGTATATAAAGCTATGCAGAATATACTAGCCCGCGTATAGTTAAATATATATAAAAAGATAAAGGTACTAGGGCGGCCTAGTATTAACTATATAGTAGATATGGAAAAGGGGTATATAGCTACTACAAACTTGTAGAACTTGTCCCTACTTAGCTATATATAGAACTGCGGCTGCAATCTTAAATAACTTATTATACTACTTTATAGGCGGCAACTAGATAGTACGAACTTAGTTCTAAGTATAGACGTGGCCTTAAGTCTAGTATCACTACCTAATACGCCTTAAGGCCTATATATAGTTAAATATTAGCTGCTAGTTAAGATGTTTTTAGAGGCTGGGGTATATTGTAATAAGGAGTAGATATAGGCCGCCTATATAAAGACTATACCTATTCAAAACAATAGGGCCTTAAGGGCTGCTTTATTAAGGGTAGTTTATTATACGGTAGGCTATATTTACGGCTATCTATAGAAATAGTATATAGGTGTCTGTCCTAATTATAATATATTACTAACGTTTATCTAGCCCTATTACTAGCGTAATATATTTCGCTAGGCGGGCTAGAAGGCATTAATTAATTATAGTTAATCTAATCTACGTAGAGATAATAACTTTAGTCGAGTTTGCCTTATAGCGAGACCTCCTATCGCACTAAGAAGCCCTAAGATTATTATCTATATATATAATCTTAGGTTATCTAGGTATAATATAGTAAATCGCCTTTACTATAGGCTCTTCTATTAGGGGCAATTATATAGATATTATATTTATTCTATGTTTTACTAGCTAGTAGCTAATAGGGTAGAATAAGTATTATTCTAAGGACCTATAGCCTTAGCGATAAGTTTCTTAAGATATAGTAAGGGTATACTAATGCTGGCAATAGTATAGCTTAGGTTAAGGAACTACCCAATATAAGTAAAAGAGGGCGTTAAGTCGCGTTGCCTTAGCGGTAGCTATAGCAAGAAAAGGATTAGATACTATTTAGGGTTATTATAGTTTAGCGAAAATAGAGGCGGCCTGTACTATATAGAGAGTAATTAATAATAGTTGCGGTTAGTGTGTCCAAAAGTTAGCATTGCTATCAGCGTTGCTAATAACGTAAGTAGTTAGCGAGCTTAGCTATAAGACTGCAGCTAGCTAGCAGCTTACTACCTTAGTAGTAAGATTTAGTAGTAGTTAAAGCTTTTAGTAGAGCTCTATATAGAGCTTTAGTGTAAAGCTTTAGTAGAGCTCTATATAGAACTTCGATAGAGCTCTATACGGAGTTTCCGTAGAGCTCTATATAGAGTTTCTATAAAGCTCTATACGGAGTTTCCGTAGAGCTCTATATGGAGTTTCTATAAAGCTCTATATAAAGTCCCAGTAGAGCTTTATATAGAGCTTTAAGGGAGCTTTATAAAGCCTCTCTAGTAGAGCTCCTAGCAGAACCTTTAGTAAAGCTTTATACTAAGCCCCTAGTAAAGCTTTAGTAGCTAGGGAAATTAATTATAGAGTCTAGCTTTAAGCTAGAATTATTATAAATTAGTAAACCCTTAGTTAAATATAGCACGCGCTAAAACTAAGTTAGAGGCTCTACTAAAGGCTCTACTAGCTATACTACTTACATAATTAGGACAGCTAGCTAATAGCTTAATAGTTAGTGGATAGCGAGTAATCTACTTAACGTAGTTAGTTAGCTATAAAGGCTAAAGCTCGTAGCTAGCTAACTAGTTATAGTTATTAGTAAAATATCTAGACTATAATCTAACTAGTTAAGTACTTAAAATCTAGATTATAGATTAGTATTAATTAACTACTAGCCTATAAGGGATAGAAATTAGGGTTACTAAACTTTATAAATTAGGCTATCTTTACCAAAATGCGCTTATTTATTTTGGAGATTATAATTATTAAGAGTCTATCCTATTTGGCTATAATATATAATATTACAATATACCATATTTTATCTAGTGCTATAGTAAAATTGTAAATACTAAAGGCCTATAGCTATTACTACTCTTAACTTCTATCTAGTGTCCCTATTTAAGGGTCTCGCTACTAGTAGAGTTTATAATATCCGTTCTTACTACTCTCCTTATATTCTAACACTACCAATATCCTCTTTATTATTGTTATCCTCGCTATTATTACCAGCACCGTCCTAGCCATTATTATTAGCGCCCTCTTCGTTGGCCTTATTCTACGCTTTAGTATAATTACTAATACCGCTAATATTTATTACACCTACGAAGTTAGGTGTAGTAATATTAAAGTTAATATCTATACTATACGAAATAGGCGTGTAATTGGCTATACGCTAGCGGTAGACATGCTATATAGTTTTGTTAACATTAAATAGGGTAATAAGTTACTAGAAGTTCTTTTTCCGCTTAAAAATTTTAAGGTTAATAAATACCTTATTGTTCTTATACTACTTCTTAATTTTATAGTACGCGGTATTTATAAAGGTCTTATTGCTAGTATAATAATTATAGACCACTTAGGGACTACTAATAATAATAAGGCCCGCTTATAGTCTAGTAATTATAAAAAGGTTCCTTACTATATTCTAGATAAATTTTAGCGGACTAGCGACTATTATATTATACACTAATAACTCTACCTAGCCGCCTTAGATGCCGTTAATAGTAAAGACCTTAATCTTACTAACTACTAGCGCAAATTTCTGCTACTTGCTGCTATCTTACTAAGCGTAGTACTATTCTTTAAGTGTATATAGCGCTACGGAGTAAATAGTAAGTTAGGCTGTATATAGAACGGTAAGGCTAACCTCTAATAGCTTAAATCTAAAGTTTATTAGCGCCATAGCTACCTAAAATGCGCGTTAAGCGTAAACTAGGTTATATATCAATTGGCTAAACTCGTTTACCTATATAGTACTATTAACGGTAAGAAACGCGATAGGGTAGTCGCAGCGCAGCATATCCTTAAAAAAGCTCGCCGCCAGCTTTAACTACTTTTAGTCCTTAACTATTAGGCTTATTTAAAGCTAGCTATACGGCAGGATAGTATTTATAAGACATATAATATCTTTAACAAATTAATGTTATAGCGAAAACTATACTATATCCGTATTAGCCGCAAGGAGATGTATATAGAGGGAGACGGATTTCTAATAGTAGAATAGATCATTAAAATTAGGACTAAGGGTTAGTTTCGGTTAGTATATATTACTAAGGAAAACCTAAGGTATAGGGTTGCTAGCCTAGATTTTTAGACCTCCCTAAATTAAATATAGTCTACTTTAAGCAAATCTAGCAAGATTACCTAGCTTAGACGCCTTCTTGGCCTTATTATAGAAAACTATATATATAGCGCTAATAGAATGTATACGGGTCTATAAGACCATATTAGGTGTTATAAGAATAATATTAGCCTTCTTAGCCAGGTTTGCGATAACTATATTAGCCGCAAGTATTAATCCCATCTTATTATTTTATATTATATTATTACCAAGCGCAAATTAGTATAAGTATTAGCGGAATTTAGCGTATTTAGTTATATTAGGGTCTGCGATAGGATATAGGTTTCCGTTACTATTTAGGATACCTATAAGGCGTAACAGCTACTAACCTTTAGATAAATCTATAACCTATAACCGCTTATTAAAGCTAGTGGCATTACTAGCCTTAAACGTATAGTAGAGTAGGAATACTATATTTAGCATAAATATGTCCTTGTTAATTATAGCATAGTTATCCTATTTCTTAAAATACTTAGGATAAGTGTTAATGCCTACCGCTATTTACTATATAATGGCATCCTATATATAGACCTTAGTTTCCGTTAAGCGTATATAGCGGTGAAGAACAATAGGAAATTTAGCGAAATGGCCTTGCGTAATTAGTGCCTTATAGTCCTCTATAAGTGTATTATTAATTATCTTAGCTAGCATATCTAGTTGGTAATTAAGCGGCGATAAGACCTAAATTCTAGTAGGATCCTACTAGGGCGACCTAAGTCAATACTAGTATTATACTAAAATAGTTAGGAAAGTTAATTTCCTAACACTACTAGGGCCTTAGATTAGTAAAATACCGCCTATTATATGTTTAAGCGCAGTATAGGCACCTATTTACTCTTTGTTAAGTAGTAGCAAAACGGCCTTAAGGGCATTATTAACTAAGTTCTTCCTATACTTAGCAATATTATAGTTAAAGTAATTAATACGCGGGAGATCTATAAAGTTATTAGATAGCGCAATTTGGCGCTTAATATAGAAACTATTACCTCCTTACTATAAGTAGCGTAGAGTATTAATCTCTTAGGAGATTCTAACCTTAGGGACACGCTTAGTTATAAGATATTTAATACCCTATGCCGTAATTAGGGCCTTACTTAGGTTATTAACTATTATAAAGTCGTTACTATTTAAAATATACTCTAAAGCGAATATAGGGTTTAGTATAAACTTATAACTTACCTATAGTTAAAAGATAAAAGTATAGTAGTTATAGCTGGAGCTAAAGGGAGTAGTATTAACAATAACTCCTTTTTAGCTGGCCTGGCTATCTGCGTCTTTACCTAGAAATAAGATATTAATAATAGAGTTGGTGTAAAGGGTAAAACTATTAACTATTTAAATAGTAGCGTAGTAGACTTAGTCTGCGCTACCTAAAAAGGTAATAAGATAAATAATAGTAGGTACTTAGAGGTTCTAGTTAATAACCTTAAGGCTTATAACTGCGGTATAGAACTAGACTATAAAATACTTAAGAACGCTATTAAACTAATACCTTATAGGGATTTTATATAATAGTTAGTCCTTTACTAAGAGCTGTATGCTAAGCTAGATATTTTTATTATAGTTCTTTTACTAGCGACCTAAAGAATTGTTAATACTTTACTACTATAGGCTCGCGTTTAGGCTCGTAATATAACTATTAAGCTATTTAGTGCCTAGTGTAAAGAAGTAGATAATAACCGTAAAATTATTTAATAGCATGTCCTAAGCTTTATAGATTTGCGGTGTAAATAAACCGAAGTCCCTATTAATAAAGAAGTACTTACTAAGTAATATGCGCGTACCTAGTGTAAGTTTATTAAAGGCGGCAACAAACCTAATATAGTAAAGTTGTAGGGTTATAGCATTTTGCGGGAGAATGCGAGTAAGATACTTAAGCGTAGTTAGATATAATAGTTATTAAGTAACTAAAGAAGTAGCATTAGCAGTACTAACCTTAACGTTGCTAGCGATATTGGTATCCGTAAATTAGACAGACGCTATCTTATATAAATAATAAGTAGGCATTTTACTAGCCTTATAAAATACCTAGAACGTAATACTATATACTATAATATATTCTTTAATAATTTGCGTAACAAACTAAATTATAAGGTAGTTATTGCTTAAAAGCTAAAGTGTATTTAAAGGTTCGGCTATTATAGAATTGCTATCCTTTATATAAGTGTCTAGATTATCTACTAGGCTATCTACTACTGGATAAAAGCCGGCTGCATTAAGGGGTTTAGGTAAGGAAGAGATGGCAGCTATACTTAAAGTGGTAGTATTTGGTACATCTATTTTACCTAGAGTAGTTACGGCGTCTATCGCCTAAATTAAAGTAGGTCTACTTATATAATTATTAATATTATGCCCTATAACTCTATAGTTCTTATATACCTAATTATAAAAAACAGTTTAATAGTCTAGGAAGTTATAATTTAGGTAAGTTTACTTTTTCTTATCTAATAGCTAGGGATAGTCTTGCTTTCTATAGCCTATAGCACTATATTAGTTATATATTATACAAGAATAGTTACTCTTAAGATAATTAGCTTCCCTATAGTTATTATATATAGGGTTAAAGTAGTTAGCTTTAAGATAACTAGCCTTACCGCAGTTGTAATAAAGTTAAGACGCTTTTTTAAGAGGATAATTAGCGCGTATATAGCCGGTAGATAGATAGAGATAGTATTTTAAAGTGTTGTTAGCTAAGAGGTATAGACTGCCAAGCTTTAGAAAAAGAGGCTTGTTAAGTATAAGGCCCTTACTATTACCTTATAAGACACTAAAGCCCGTAGCTATTATAGTTAAGGTAATTTTAAAAACTATAACGCCCTTAGCGAACTTTTTATGGTTATAGATATAGTTAATGTCGCGAGTTATAAAATAATTAGTAGGTAGGTTTATTTTAGTAGTAGGCTATATTAAGCAGTAGTTTATATAAACGTATTAGTAAATATAGATTCTCTATTATATAGCTAAGGTTAAAAATAAGGTAGCTAACTTACTATATTATAAGGCTCTATAACCTAAATAGATCTATAAAGGCACTAGCTATAGAGGTAAATGCTAATAAGGTAGGAGTAAGGGAGGGTAGTTAGTAGAGTTAGGTTAATTAGTAAAGATAAGGAGATAAGGCGCGCCCTAACAAAATTATATATATAAGGCCTTAGTGGCAATATATACGGTTATATACTTTATAGGTTAAACGCGTATAAAGGCAAATCTATAGTAATAAGACCAACCTATGAAGGAAGACGTGGTATAGTATAAGTTACAGGGACTACCCTACTTAGCCTATCTCTTAATATAAGCTAGGTAATAGTCTAGTACTATTAAGCTCTTATAGTTTATAATATAAGTATATAGACGTATAGAAGGGTAAGGGAAAAGAGAAGTAAGTAATAAAGTAAAAGTACTTTACTATAGGCAGGCTAATTACGTTATAGGTAAATAGAAACTTAAATACCGTAATTTATTAAAAATATTACTAATAAGCACAGCCTACTACTACTAAAAAGTATAAGTCTTTTCCTCCCTTAATTAGTAAGAGAAAAGGTATTATTAGCTAAATAATCTCTTACTAGAGTACTAAGTGGGGAGTAGGATATTATAAAACTATATATAGTTTTAGATAGATCTAAAATAAAGATATTAAATATAAGAGACTCTAATATAGTAAATACTATAGTAGAATACTAACCTCTTATATAACACTAAATAGATAAATAGTAAGATAAGTTAATATTACTAAGCGGCTGGATACTAGGTATATACAATATGTCTACTATCCTAAAATGCCCTAATATACCCTAATATGCCGCAAAATGCCGTAAAATACTATTAATTGTATAAACTTATAATATAAGATACAAAACCTCCTACTACCTTTTGTGGTAGATATGCGTTTAAATAAGTACTAGATATTTAGGCATGGATATAAAAGCATCCCACGTACTAAATAATTATTATTTTAGATAGACTTACTTAGTAGGCCCTTAAGTGCTACCTAGTAGTGTAATAATAATACTAGTAATTACGAAGTAAGTATAATATGTCGCTATTTACTAGACGTACTACCTGTTATATACTAAGTACTTTATAGTAATAGAGTCCGCATGTATAGATATAGGCTAGCCCTTTAACTCTAGTAGCGTATATATCTACTAACTTTATATAATAATAAAAAATATAATAACGCCTATAATAAGTATAATACGTTACCGTTTATTAGAAATACTACCTATTATATAGTAAATACTTTGTAGTAATAGAGCCCGTATATATAGACGTAAGCTAGCCCTTTAACTCTAGCGGCGCGTATATATACCAACTTTATTAATAATAAGAAATATAGTAACGCCTATAACCTCTTATATTTTACTATACTATAATAACTAGTTACCCCTCTATAGGCACTTAATAAATTACTTATATTAAAAACTGTAAGAGTTTAGCGGTACTAAACCGCCACCTAACCCTAAATAGGCTAGGTAGGGTAGTCCCTATAAGTTATATAATTATACCCTTATATAATTATGCCCTTATTTAACTATATAGCACTAAGTTTAGCCGTATTTACCCTAACTAGTAGCAGTAAATAATAGCTAATTTTACCTCTATGCGGGTATATATAGGCAATTATAAGATCTACCGCTTTACCTCTCCTTTATTTACCTTACTTACTTTACCTTTTATTTCTCTAATAACTAACCTCTAACTATATCTAACACTAAAGTTATACTAATATAGCACTAGCTAGCTACCGCATAAAGCTATCCTATTTTAATAGTTACCTTCTATTTAATATATACCGTAATATTATACATACCTAACTAAATAAGCGATTTAATAATAATATAACTATAGGTAAAGCTAGACGTGTAGTATAAGACGAATCTAAAGCTAATTAAAAATATAGACATTACCTAAGGCTTTAAAATAACTATTAAAAACTATAATAGACTAAAAGAGAGGGTTAAAGATATTGTGATTAAATTTAAGCCTAAGTACGTAATATATCGCGGCAACTCTATAATAATAAAAGAAGGATACATTAAGAAGTTTTATAAATAACTTTTATAATTTACTAATACTCTACCAGATTAGAAACTGTAGGTAATCCTAAAAATTATAAAAAGTGCTTATTTTAATCGCGCGAAGAAGGTACTAAGTACCTCCAATAAATTAAAAAACCTACCTCTATATAAATATACGTCACCCTAAAAAACCAAAGCACGAGATAAGATAACGCTACCTTAGCTACTATATATAATATAGCCTATAGATATTACCGCAAACCCACTACCTAGTATTCCTTCGCCTTAGCTAGTAACCCTAGTAGTTGTAAGGGGACTAGCCTAGTTACAGTAGGAATGTCTCTGTGAAACACTCAATAGATAAATTCTAACGCCTTGACCAAATTCTGCCGAATTCTGCCAGCTTAATTAACTTCTGCCAAGTTCTGCCAGATCAATCGAATTCTACTAAAGTCTGTTAAAGACCGCGTGCGTACATGCGTACGCATCGACTACTAAGCCCCTAACTATTTAATTATATAATTCTCTTATATTTCCTTTCTCTTCTTTACGCAACGTCTTGTTCTTAGCAAGAGCTATATATCCTTAGATTTAGATAGAATTTATATTATTCCTTTAAATCTTCCCTAAAGTCTCTTTACGCCTTTATATTACGTTATATTAAAACAACCACTATTAAAATAGTAAACGAACTTAAACCCTCCGCGTTAACTATAAGTATTATAGCCCTAATTAGGGAATAGTTAACTATAATATAACAGTTCTTTACGGATACTTTAGCCTAATAGTGAGCAATATTAGAAGCTTAGTACTAGTAATTAATAGAAGTAATCTGCGAAAAACTCCGTAACCTTAAAGTACTTATATTAGAGACCCTAATAGCAACACCTGTAAATAAAATTAAAATAACTATATACGAACCTAACCCGTTAAATATAAACCCTAAACTAGTAATAGTAGCTTAACCCGTACCTATAATAAACCTAGTACCTACTATAAAATCTAAAAAGCTCCCTAACCCTCTAATGTTTAATAGAAATTAAAATAACCTACATCCCTTTATAACTAAGCTCCGTCTTAAACTTTTAATAAACTATAACTAATACCCTACTAAAGCTAGCAAGATTAGCTATAGAATGTCTTATTTAAGTAAAAATGCTACACGAACTATAGACCTATTCTTCTATAATAGCACCTTCATTAATTTTAAAATCTTTATCTCTCTACTAGAATAAATATATAATAACGCTAGCCGCGAATATATAGCTATTACTAAACTTAAAAACCTATAATAACGGAACTAAGACTTTACCAGCTTCTTTTTGGAATTTTTAGGCCTTATTAGTAAACTAGATTAGAATACAGCCGCTAGAGTTACTGCTCTCTGTTAAGCTATTTTAGATAAAATTAGAGTATAGTTAGTAGGTAGAGAACTGCTAAAGGACTTACCTAAATTTACTATAATGTGTTAATAAATTAATAAGGACCTTTAATATAATAAATAAACTCGTTCTCTAAAGCTAACTATACCTTATATTTAAAACTCTATAAAACCAGTATATACCCTAAAGCGCGATCCGTTTCTAAGACCTAAAAGCCCTACGTATAACCCTATAGACCTTAACGCCACTTAATTTTATACACCCTTAAAAACTAACGAATAAAGAATATAAGCTATAAATGGAGAATGTTTTAAATATAGAAAAAAGGGATATATTTAAAGGGATTGCTAAACTTACCCTTTTAACAAGGTCCGCCGTAGCTCCTCTTAGTCCTTAAGTTGCACTTATTCTACAAATTATACTTATTTTACGAATTATACTTAGTCGCCATAAAGCATCTTACCTTTGGTTAACTTAGAAAATAAGTTATCCTAGGGCTAAGTTACGCCTTAGGATAAGAAGTAGAAAAGCATAAGTATTTAGGCTCTTTTAGCGCTAATATACGATATAACTCCCTTAATATACTTAGTGAAATTTAAATACTTAGAAAATAAAAGGAAGTATAAATCCTTATAGATAGTGGAGCTACTAGTATAGGCTTTATTAATACAAACTATATAAAAACTTAACGCTTAAATTTAAAGAAACTTAATAAGCCCTAAGGCCTACAAGGCTTTAATAGTAAGCCTTTAATATACGGCAAACTAATATACTACGCTCTTATAAAGATGTAGATAGGCGAATAC
>Ga0307515_10004925_pt1 | contig 27283 bp, 23 predicted proteins | sample 17_EM_MG_FD_194513 | JGI IMG/M metagenome (GOLD analysis project Ga0307515, IMG submission 194513) | Populus trichocarpa ectomycorrhiza microbial communities from riparian zone in the Pacific Northwest, United States - 17_EM | ecosystem: Host-associated > Plants > Roots > Unclassified | place... | reverse complement strand
TACACGGCAACTGCAATGCCGATTGCAACCACCACGCCCGCGAGCACGATGATCTCTTGGTTCTTGGACCACTTGTGGGTCTTTCCTTTCCCTCTTCGGCTGCGCTCCTCCTTCTCCTTCTCCCTCGCTCGTATTTCCTCTTGCTCATCCTCATCCAAAAATGGCCGCACGATCATCTCCGGTCGTCCGACCATGCGCTCCGCCCCGTCGTCCTCTTCGTCTCCCACCTCGTTCCAAGTAAATATCACACTTTGTGGGCCCATGATCTCTTCCGGTTTGAGACTCGACGGCGGGTACCGTCGCATCAACCCGTCGCTCTGCACGAGCAAGTCGGACAGCTTAATCTTCTTCGGCGATACATGCGGCTGGCTGAGCGCTTCACTGGACGTGATACTCCCGGCTTCGGGGTCAGGTAAAACAAGGATAGATGGGTCGCTGGCGGTGAGTGGTACAAGGTTGGGTGACGTTCCAGGGGACGGCTGAAAGTCAGACGATGCGGTCCAGGAAGCGGACATATCCTTGGGTACTCCTGGATCGGATTCACCAGAAGCCTCTGTCCATCCCTCTGGGGTCCCTTGGCCATGGCCAGAGAGCGGGTCAGAGTTGACCATGGAGATACTAGAGCCGGCTGTTGAGTGAGCTGCAGACCTGTCGCTATTGGCTCTTCGATGTCGCGTCACTGATTCATCTTCAAAAGTTGGGAGTGCTGAGAGAACCATATGTAGCATTCCCTCCTCGCCTGTTAGGAACAGCTTCGAGACTTCATCTTTCCTGCAGAGGAGGATCTATTAAAGCATAAGAAACTGTTGCAGAGATCGCAGAGGGTCCCTACCGCTGCCGTAAGATAGATTAGAACAATTGGCGGTCGCGAGAGGATATAATCGAAGATATGCTGAATAAGAGGTAGCGTCGGAACGTCATGAGAGAATGCGGTTAAGACACTGGAAAGTGCATAGTATGGCAAGGGCCCCGCTTCCTTGAGCATGTTGGCGTATTCTGGGTCCACAGTCCGTAGTAGCCGCTTCATTAACCTAAATTGCACATAAGTCAAACAAATATAGAAACAAATATAAGGATCACCTTAGCATGCCTACAAGTGGCTCCATACCCGGGCCCATAGCATCCCGTAGCCGATGTAAGCTCAGCTTCTCGGCAGCGGACTCGAGTTGTTCGAGGTCATCGCCTTCTGATGGGGCCATTGTGAGCACAAGAACGGATATGATATCGTGGTAGCCCTACAGATATTTGTTAGTCCTGCGATTTTCAGAGTCCACGACAGACACACCTGAAAATATGCAAGCTTTGGTCGCTTTCTGAGGACACGGATGATGATCTCGTGTAGCCTCGTCTTCAACCGATCCTTCTCCTCCTTTTCCTCTGTAACGAGCGCACATTCAGAACCTGACCGGTACACGTCAAACGCGGGATGATGGCTTTACCTACTGGATAGAGCACAAAACTCCGATCCGTGTCAAGGCCAACTTGTCGTTCATCCCGGTGCTCCAACGACCGCTCCGAGGGTGCTTTTTCAGGCGGTTCGCCCGAACTAGACGACTCAGGTAGTGCCACAGCGGTTGCCCGGCTCCGTCGGGGCTCCCGGGCACTCAAGACGGTCCCGTCTTTGTCATCATCATCGGCTGGCTCCAGTGGGCGTACGTGGAGGAGGAAGGTCCTGGCGTGGTACGTGTCAGGACGGGATGCTGGGCTACGCTCGCCTTGAGGGAGACCCACCAGGCTTGTACTCTTGCGCCGTCAAATCCTCCTGGTAGTAGACTAAGCTCTCGAAGAGTGGGCCAGTCTTTTCGGGCGACGGCTTCCTCGACGAGTGTCTTGCGTGATTTCTGGATGTCTGGTTCGGTTTCTAATTCTACCTTCTCCATATGTCGCCCTTAGCGATGGTGAGTGTTGAGGTAAGGGCACTTGATTGGATGAAAAGAGAAAGGAGCTGAACGGTGGTGAGTGAGGCAGAATAACTTCCCAGCCTCCTTCCCAGCCTCCTTCGGCATGTGTCAACGTGCCTTTGTTTGAAGCGGTCACTTGCTGTATTCTCTATTCTGCATCGAATCGGCCATGATCATAAGCACCAGGCACTCAAATTCTGAGCCGGATTCCGAATCGTCGTTAAACCCAAACCCGAGTCCGTTTGCATCTACCTCTGGTGCTTCTCTGGGGTCCAAAAGGTGTATAACTCTCCACTTTGTCACGGTTCTCCTGCCTTAGGGGAATTCAGGTGATCCGGAGTGCCTAACGCACACTGGAACAATGAGACCTAGGACCGGTCATTACTGAATATTAAAACGCGGAGTACACAAGAAGGCTAGAGACTATCAAATCAGAGCCGAACGCGACTTCTATGCATCTGGAAGCAGCCCTTTCGTCCGCCGAGCTGACCGCTTTATGCGCCGAAAACGACATTACTGTTCTGGAGCGTCTTCCGAGTGCGCCGCTGGGTTGCGATACTCATTTACTAACGCCAGTATTTCTGACCTGCGTCGAGTAATCCCATAATAAAATGAGATACAAGTTCAATCATGACAGAAGATTTCACAGCCTGAGGACACATGAAATCTACGAGACTATGGAGTTCTAAATATCGGCAATCATCTCAGGACGATGCAAAAGAGCACAAGTGCAAGCCCAGACACAAGCAGGAATAGACACATACATGCAAATGCGAGCACAGGTGCGAGCACAAGAGCGAGCAAAATTCCAAGCACCGGTACAAGCACGCACCCAAGAACAAGTGTAGTCCCGATTGCAGACACAAATACAGGCACTAGCATGGCCAATAGTGCAAGTGTGGTCCCGATTGCAGATGCAAATACAGGCATTAGCATTGCCACTAGTGCAGGTATAGTCCCGATTGCAGATGCAAATACAGGCACTAACATGGCCACTAGTGCAAGCACAGCCTTGAGCAGGGGTGCAAGAAAAGGCATGAGCCGAACTGCAAATGCAAGTATATGCAGAAACACAGGCACAACTGCTGGTGGTGCGGGCTCTGGTTCACACGTGGGTACAAGCCCGGTGAACACTGGCGAAGTCACGAGCGCGTGCCGTTCCTCACGCGCAGCACGCACGCTGGGACGTTGCCACAGAGGCGTAGGCCCAAGTTCTTCGCTTCCTGGTTCAAATCCCATTCTCTATGTGGTCAAGCTAAGGTCCAAAAGTCATCTTTCAACATGGACGCAACAGAGGACGATCAAGTGGGAGAACGTACTCAAATCTCCGATCGATGGAAGGTGGTAAAATCGTATTTCAGGCTTAGAACCACTTGCGTGAGTCCTGTAGAACCCTTCCCGTCTCCCAATGGTAAGGTGCTGTTGAACGAGGTGGGACCAACCTAACGCAGGGAGAGTGGGGGGAACAACCGTGAAGTATATAAGGGCAAACAGGACGATATATATACGTAACAGGAACAAAGCAACTAAAATGTGTGATGAGTCACCTCACTCAACAGATGTCTATAAACAAGGATGCGCGGCCCAACAGCCAGAGGATACCCACGCTTTCGGGTCAGGCTCCGAATTACGCCTCCCTTGTGGTGCTGATAAGCTGCCGAAAGCAGAAGCATGTCCTATTCCACAGTCTTGACCCACTCAATTGCGTTTCTTGCCCTGGTTCTGATCGCCTATTTCTTTCAAGGGTCACTTACTCCATTCGGCGTCCTTATCAGCAGCCATAAGCGTCGAAACAGTCCTGAAAGTCTCCACTGCCACTACACCTGAGAAGCCGCGGATCGGAGTAGGGCGTGATTCCCCGACACGTCGGCGGTCTGGAAGATTTCGTCACCTAGCCGGACGTGCTCTAAATTTATGGTAGGGTTCAAGGGCGAAACGGGCAAGTTCTGGTCTCGTTGCTTCACACCCACCGGAGTGGTTTGGCCCAATAGAATAATCCTCGTTTGGGCCTGGTCTGTCGAAGGACTAGGCGCAACTCAGAAGGGAAAGAACGGTGAAGGTTTCTCCGTGAGCCGCACGCTATAAAATACAGAGAAATCACACTTTCACATGCCCATGCGCGACGTGGGGAAATGGGGAATGACCAAACAGGATACAACATAATACGTAAGCGCGTGATGAGGCATCATATTTCTCGCCGCGTCTATCTGCCTGCCGTCCACCGAAATAACCGCTATATAAATACCTTTGGTCGTGTGCGACTTACAAGAGCACCAATTATTGGCGTCTGACAGAGGCGTTGAGCGTTCTGTGCGCAACCAAATATTGGGCACACCCTCATACTCTGAGATACGATACCATTGCAGGTGGGGGAAACGAAGCGGCGGTGTGGGTTTCGGAACACCAGCTAGATCGCCTGTCGGCCGGAGCTCCTCCTGATAGCCGATCGTGCTTAGTATGGAGAGTGACACAGTCGACACACATTAGTAGATATATTGGGGCCAAAGTTAAGTCTCCTTACAATCGGTTGTCCTCTATGATTTAGTCTGACCTGCGAGACTAGTCCTTCACGTACACCCGTTGGAGCACATCCTTTGCTCTGCTACATGGCAGCCGCAATAGTGCCTTCAACCACTACACTTTCCATCTACTCTCCCATGTCTCCCTTTGCGTGTCCTCATTCAACGGCCGCGCGACCATCTCCGATCGCCTGAGCCCGCTCCGTCTCGTCATTTCTTCACTCCTGCTATTAAAAGTGGTTCTTATTCTGCCATGAACTGGTACATGTGTCGGCTGAATGTTAACCATCGTCACTGTGTGGTTAATAAAGACTGCCGTTTGTCGCCGCCCACTTCGCCGTCTTCGTTGTGGTTCCTGCTGCTGACATACACCGCACCCAGCGTTGGCATACATCGCACCTGCCGTTCGCATACATTATGCCCACCTGAATTTAATACCTGCCCCGTTCCACGTATTTTCGAACTCCATGGGCGCGCGGTCTCCTCAAATTTGCGACTCATTTACGAGTACTATCGTCTCAACATGTCACCCCACATGGACAGCCCACAACAGATCGAGTACCGTAGTACTAACGACCCTGGTAAAATAGGTCACCGGCAGAGGGGCGTTGGGCCACCTCCCAGGCAGCGACTGAAAATCGGACAGTGTACTCCACGAGGGAGACATGAAAACACTGCCCATACACTACCCAACTGGATTCTGAGCGAGTTGCAGACCCTTCACAGTCCACTCCTCAGAATGGATTTATGAATGTGAACGCGCCCTCGAAAATCGGAGGAGCCACACTATGAAGCACAACGGCTTTGAAAAGGATGCCTTCTGCAGAAGAGGACCTACTAGAAAGCAAGGAGCTGATCCTGATTGCAGAGGAATTTCTCGGCTAAATCTGGATCACGCGAGGATGTAGTCAAAGGTGAGTTGGATAAAGGTCACGTCAGAGCGTCATAAGAAGATACAAAGAGGAGACTAGAAAGTGTATAATAGGGCAAGGGAACGGATTCCTTGAGCATACTGGCGTATTCTGAACCCGCAAGATATACGGATATTATTTGTATGGTATTCACCGCCTCTGTCAATGATAATGAGAGGAGCGAAGGAGGAGTTAACAGCGTAAACGCGAATTCTTGTGCATCGTTTGGAGTAATTCGGGGTTTTGAGCGGAGGGAAGCCACAGAACCCGACTGAGTGCGAGCTCATAATAGTCGTATTTGTGTAGAATGCTCCTGATTTGCCAACACATTGTCACATTGTGGGGTTGTGGGGGCCGGAAGGGGGGGGGGGATGATAGAGTCGAGCGCATGTGTGAGCTCAAGAGAGCACAAGTGCAAGACCAGGCAAAAGTACAAGTACAAGCACAGGCCCAAGCACGAACAGAAACATACATGCACATGCAAGTGCAAGCACAAGTACAAGTACAAGCACAGGTACGAGCACAAGAGCGAGGAAAACTCCAAGCACCGGCGCAAGCACGCACCCAAGCACAAGTGCAGGCGCAAGTACAGGCGCAAGTACGGGGGCGAGCATAGGTGCGAGCACAATCGCAAGTGGAGTCGAAAGCGTAGGTCCGATTGCAGATGCAAATACAGACTCTAGCACGGGCACTAGTGCAAACACAAGAAGAAGTGCAAGGACAGGCTCGAGCAGGGGTGCAAGCAGACGCATGAGCCAAAGTGCAAAGGCAAGTATAAGCAAAAATACAAGCATAAGCATAAGCACAGGCGCCATTGGTGCAGGCGCTGGTTCACGCGTAGGCACAAGCCCGGCGAACACTGGCGAGTTCACGAGCCCGCGTTGTGGCTCACGCGGAGCACGCACGCTGAGACGTCGCCACAGAGGTTTAGGCCCAAATTCTCCGCTTCCTGGTCCATATTCCATTCTCTTTGTGACCAAGCTAAGATTCAAAAGTCATCTCTCAACATGGACGCAACAGAGGGCGATCAGACGTACTCAAATCCCTGATCAGTGGAAGGGGTAAAATCGTGTTTCAGGCTTGGAACCACTTGCGGGGGTCCTGTATACCCTTCCCGTCTCTGTATGGTGAGGTGTTTATAAGCAAGGACGCGCGGCCCGCGCCCAACCGCCCAACAGCCAGACGATACCCACATGTTCGGGTCAGGCTCCGAACCAGGCTCCTTTGTGGCCCTGATAAGCTGCCGAAAGCAGAAGCACACCCTATTCCACTGTCTTGACCCACTTAATTGCGTTTCTTGCCCTGGTTCTGATCACCTCTTTCTTTCCACGGTCTCTTACCGCATTCGCCCCCCCCTCCCCAGTTCCCTTTGATTGATCTCAATACCCGAAGGTATGTAAATAGTTCTTTGTGTGTATTGGTCTATTATAGGTGCTGCAGTCTCGTCAACACATATATCAAGAGTGCATTTAAATTATTTGCGCTTTCCGAACTTGGTCCATATGACCAGTAAAGCAGTTCCAGATGTCTCGATGTACCTGGTGAGCACCCTCCGGGTTGCCGTAATGCTGCGCCGGAAGGTGGGTGATTAGACTGGTAGTAGAGGGAAGGCCACAAGTGCTTTCTAGCCTCAAACGAGCTTCTTAATATGGACGATGCCGATTAACGTATCCACGCAACTGATTTTCGCATCTCAACTACACAATATTCCTCAATCCCCTCCTCGCAGCTCCTGAGCCAACTGCCGTATGGCGATCTTTAATATTATGGATGGCCACACGCCTTCAATCGAACGTTATAACCAGAGCTCTAGGACATGGGCTCGGAAACCTCTCAGAAATCTTCTCACTTCTGCCTGTCCTACATCGATTTTGATCCTTTACTTGTGAAACTATGTTCTTCATATTTCGCTAGGGGCTCTGAATTCATTATGGGGGCGATTGCACTGATTTTGTCATAAACTAGTTACAATTTTTGATGGCATGCGGTAGAGGACAAGGTTTAAGCAGGTTTTCCACTGATCTACTAACCACCAACTGTAACAAATCCTCTCCTGTAATTGCACCGTCCTTGGCCAGGTGCTTAAACGCATTGAAGTTAATCCACGATCCTTCAATCAATTCCAATGGGTCCTTTTGTTCACTCTCTTTCCATATGGGGAAGCTTTGTAGAGGGCACCTTGACCGTTGCCTTGACCAGATAATGAACACGAACTCCGGAATCAAGTCAAACTGCTCACTTGGTCGCAACCAGCGACGATATCGGAGCCCAAATAGCTTAAGCGATGGACATACTGGTGTATTCCCACTTCCATGAGTAGCAGTGGTGTCCAGGTTGTTTGCATGAGCCGGGTGTACCACGAATGACTGCAATACTTTCACTCCAAGCGAGGAAGGCTGTGCATTGTCAATCACCAATTCTTCCAAATTTGACATGAAAGCAAATGCTTTTGTCCAAGCCCAGCTCATAGCCTCGATACTGATATGCAGGATTCGTGGTGCAAGTCGGCTCTCTCGTAAAGCTTGACTAGAAAACCGAACGAGCGGTCGACTTCCCCGTGATTTATCGGAACAGGAGGACGTCACAGAGAGCTGAGTGAGACTACGTGCTGAGACACCATGAAGTATCTCGAGAGGATAGCCATGGAATGTCAAGTTCTTGCATTTCGGAAGGGTGGTACTGAATGTATGCAGAACGTGGTGATGAAGTGGAAAAAGAACGGTGCAACTCTCAAGAACATGGAAGGTCCTGTCACTCATCCACTGAATCGAGACAGCTCTGAGCGTGAGATGACGAAGCGTGTGGACAAATGGTATGTTGACATCATTGGGATAGTTTGGAAAGGAGAGATGAGAGGCAGTGAGTGCTTCCAGTTGGTGTAGGTGAGGTAGAAGGTCTACTGAATTGGGCAACCGCGGAGTATTGAGGCAGAGCACTCTGACGGAATGAAAGATGGAGGGATAAGCCGGGGCAAGGAATGATATCGCACTCGGTGAATTTATTTCAACTGTCGTAAGCTCTTCACTGGCAGTGGTGCCAAGGATGCGCAAAAGACGTTCGAGAAGGGGCGACATCTCGCAAGGGCATTTGATCTTGAATGTCCTAAGGCGGCTCAAGACAGGATTGGAGCATCGTTGGAGACCGCGGTTCACGACGTGTTCGGGCAAGTCAGCCTGTACTGGGAACGTTTCAACTACGAAGCTTCGCCATCGTGAGGTTGCTTCTATGGCAGCGAAAATAGCTTGGTAAGCACCCTCTGATGGGGTGAAGTGACTACGGTCGGTCTCTGTATCGACCAATACATCCAAAAGCCATTGGTTCTTTGCCAATTTGCTTGTGATGGCATTCTTTGGGGTTGTTGCTCCCAGCCTGAGCGATGCCCAAATACCAGTGACGATGGTATACCAGAGTTTGGATACCTGCATTAAGAGCAAGGGTGAATGGCCGGTTTCGTCGATGATAAAGAGAAAAATTTGTTGGAGCAACTCTGGTGGAAGGCGGGTGACGGGAGCAATAATTTGTGTGAAGCACAAATATTTATGGGTGTGCCAAAGACGATGTACCAGCATGCGATATTTATGATCGATGGAGTGAATGACATCCCTGAGTGCCGGATCTGCGAGTACCTCGCCGTATGCAATCGGTTCTGCTCTTGCTTCCGCTCTTGCTTTCTTGAGCGTCCACCCCAGCTCGTTCGATGTTAACGCCCGCATCTGCCCCGGCGCCCGTGCCACTACCCACGCCCGCTCCCCTATCAGCACCTGCGTCCAGCTCGGCACCAGCACGCCACTCAGCAGCAGATCTAGCGCCTCTTGGAGCGCTTGCGCCCTCACGAGCGCTCGCACCTCCGCCCGCGCCTCCCCCTCCATCCTATCTGATTGTGGATGCATGTTGTCTCTCCGTGTAGATGGTTGAGGCACAGAACAAGCTGTGGGGGTTATCGTGTTCGCAGCCTTATCATTACTCAGCAGACGGGCACAGACCCACGATAGCCATACTGCGGAGGAACGTTGCTGTTGCTGTCCTGATCGCCGATTGGATGGGTGTTTTGTGTGGACCAGCCACTGCCAGACTCACCGCTGGGCGTTGGGCGTTGGGCGTTGGGCTCACATTCACCTCCACCCATAATCTAGGCCTGCTTTACTAATTTAATAACAACAATAACAACAATAAATAAGCACTGCATTTTACCCCTGTCCCAAACATGCGCGAATCTGCCTGACAGAGCCCCCCCTCCAGCCGCTACACATTCGAATATCCCATTCCAGGTGGAAGCAAGTACACAGACACGTGCACCAACAGCAGCCCGAATAGCGTACAAACTCTTTTTTTTTCGACTACTGTACAAGCGTGCGCGTCTATAGACAAGCGTTCGAGTGGTTACACAGCGGAGTAGCTCCCTGTTGCGTCCATGTTAGCAAAGAAGAGAACCAGGTGTGAAATAGAGGAAAAGGGTGGTAGGTAGTAGATGCATCGACTTACAAACTCTCGCCTGCCAATCGCCCGATCCAGTAGCCAAGTATCCTCCAGTGGGACTAAGATCAATTGAGATAACTGCTCGCATCGCGTCAGATAATAAGAACAGAACCGTAGACGACTGATACACAGCCTGGACTCACCAGAATTTTTATGCCCTTGCAACATCAACTGCGCTCGCCCGCCCTTGTCCCAAAACTGCACACCACGGTCCTTCGAACCAGAGACGACCCACTGGCCATCATGCGAGATAGCAACGGAGAGCACATAATCTTTATGACCCGTGAAATCGAGCAAGCACTTGCCGAACCGGTCGCCAGCTTTACGGGCGTTGTTAATAGCCGTACTGAGCTCCCAGTACTTGAGCGTCTTATCGAGCGAGCCGGAGACCAAGCCCTTGCCGTCGGGCGTAAAGGCGACCGAGTAGACCGAGTCGCCGTGCCCACGGAGACGGTCGACCAGCGTGCCCGTCGCAACGTCCCAGATGCGCACGACAGTGTCCAGCGACCCCGCGGCAACGAAGCGTGCATCGGGCGAGATGGCCACGCTCGTCACGCCGGCGTCGACGTTGGGATCGTCGTCGATCGGGAGCACCTTTGATTCGCGTGTGTTCATGTCCCATATCCGTGCCGTCTTGTCGCCCGAGCCCGAGACGATATGGGCGCCGTCGTGGGAAAAGTCGAGCGAGTAGATTTCCTGTTGGTGGCCTTCAAAGGTGTACCGGATGCGCTTGCGGGCGATATCCCATATCTGTGGCGGGTAAATAGAAGATTGGAATACGGCTGTCAGTCACGCGGACGCGGAATGGACGGGAGGGAGGACAGGTGAGCACGGAAGCGTACCCGAATTAGCCGATCCTCGGCACCAGTCGCGAGGTACTTGCCATCTGGAGAGAAGCAGACGGCGCGGATGTAGAGGTCACCCTCCTGGGAAACGTTGTCGTCGTTGAGTGTGCAGCTGAGCGTGCCGGTACGCATGTCGAATATCTGGGCGGTTCGGTTGCAGCCAGTCGCGAGCCACATACCGTCCTTGCTAAAGCGGACACAACATACAACGCTCTCGTGGTTAAACTGGTGCACGAGGTTGACATTGAGCGACTGGGGCACGCGCGGGTTGTAGAGGGCGAACCAGTCCTCGCCGTCCTTTCTGTATTCAGCGGGCACCGTGGCTGGATCGAGGTCGCCAGGGAATTCCTCCCGGGTGCGCACGACGGCTGAAGAAGGTCTGGGTGTCGGCTCTGGTGGGAGGTAGTTGCTGCGAGCGGGGGGCGACTTGTGCGCTGACGAGGGAGGTGGTGGCCCATTATGGTAGTCCGCTAGTGGACCTGGCGGACCGCGGCCAATACCAGGGCCTGGAGGGTCCTTCTTGTCGTGCTGCTTGGTGCGCTTGGGATGAGGGATGTCGAGGTCACGCTCTTCACGCCGGTCTCGGTCGTAGTCGCGCGTATACGCTGGCTGCATCGGCACCGGTTGCAGTCCGCCACCGCTCGCCCCTGGAGGCGGTCCAACGGGTCCATCTCGCTCACGCTCGCCGCGCTCGCGCTCGCGCTCGCGCTCGCGCATCGAAATCGAAGGAAGTGTGACGCCACTCATGCCACTCATGCCGCTCATGCCGAGCGCCGACGGCGGGGGCGCCGAGTGGGAGCGCAGGTTGTTAATCTCGGCGTTGAGACGTGTGATCTCGTCGTCATAGTGTGACCGCCTCTTGAGTGCCTGCGCTTCAATATCCGCAACCGCAGCCCGTATGCTCAAGAACTCCTGCGTCTGCTGTTGCACTAAAAGTTTGCCATACATTCCGGGCTCAGCAAAGGAAAAAAAAAATTGACTGGACATATCGCACGCACGCTTGGCCTCAAGGTCGTCATTCGCAGCCTTGAGCATGTGGTTTTGCTGTAAAATGTGCTCAAACTGCGAGCGGATGTTGGCCAACTGCTCATCGATTAGCCCGACTCCGGCCGGGCCAGGGTATGCGCGGTGCTGGGAGGCTGGTGGCTCATCCACACGCTGTGGATGCTTGCTTGGGTGCTGCGGACGATTCCAGTTGGCCTGCGACATGGGCAAAGTGGTGGTCGAGGTCAAGTGATCCGACAAAGACGACAGGACGACAGGATTTCCGCGGACCCACGCCGGGCATCGGACTCTTGTCATTCTCACTCACTTCTCACGACTGCCCACGGCTGCTAGACCGCCGGTAATACAAAGAAAGAAAAAAAACGAAAAAAGGCCCGTCTGGCCATGAGTATCTCTCCATCGCACAGACTGCAGAATCTCGACGAGGCATGCAAAAGCGAATATGTACGCGAGAGACGAGCGAGCGACAAAGGTGAGAGGCCGGCTTGAGGATGAGGCAATTAATGTGGTAGACAGAACGAGCGTTCGAGAGTGGCGGTTTCCTATCAGGTCCACTTCATCAGCTATCAGCTAAAATCAACGACCGGCAAATGCCGCCCACCTATTCCGGTGATCCCCGGAGACACGAAGAGGCGTCGAGAGTTTCCACGAAGAACGAGACGAGTACACGAACACACAATGTGACCTCAGCGTCCGGTCACCTCGTGACAAGGCGTGCGGCATTGGCAGCAGCTCTCGACGCCATTTTCCGCCAATTTTTTTACGCAATAAATTATTATACATGATAAGTTTCATTCTATCGCTGACACACCTTTTCAAACTATCGGCAATTTTACAACATTGTTAGACGCAATAATTTAATAATTTATTACTTACACCCGTTCCCGAAACCCTTGAGACTGGCCAAAAAAAATTGACAAAATCTGGGCTTTCGACCATGGGCTTACCAATGCCCCTCTGTCTGGTGTTTTTAGATAGATTATATTATGTACATTATGGGAAAAATACAAGTTTGCGTGCGCGATGAGCGGAGGCTGAATTAAGAGGTTGCACACTTTTCGATGTCTACGTTTCCCACTCACTCGAGGTCAAAGAGCAGGAAATAGCACTTTGGAATGATCCTCAACTCTGTGAGCATGTTATAGACGTGCTAGGAGTCTCGCGAGCCTCCATTTATTGCTGAAAAAGAACTTTGAGCTTTATGGCTGGGTACTGCCACCAAACAGTGGCCTCCAAGGACGTCCCTCCATCATGACCTCTGACATGTTGGATGACGTTCGAGATCTACTCCATTCCCGCCCTGACTACTACATAGACGAGATTCAGCAGTGGTTTCTTATTGCCCATGGGATTGGCGTTTCAGCTACAACAGTGTATCGGAGCATCCTCGATGCTGGCTACACATACAAGCTTCTTCGACTGCGGGCACGCCTTCGGAACGGGACCGACGTTGTTTTCTGGGTTTACTTGCAGGGCTGGAGTTTTTTCTCTTCTTACCCACCAGTTTTGCAGAATTGAGAGTATTTGAACGACGTCTCTAATAGAATTGTGTTAATACTGCGATAGGTGGGGTGTGATGTGAGGCATCCAGACCTTCAGAGGACGTCCACGGGGTCGCTTGGTAGTCATATCCTCTAGATCATCATCGTAAGAGTTATCGACCTGGAAAGGACGGCCGCTAGAGTGCGAGCGTGGTTCATCATTGCTATCAGCGACTTAGACGGGATCCAGATCCTCAGCAGAGGTTGTTGGGGGGACAAGGTTAGCTTAGGAGGACGTTTGAGCTTGATACGGAGTTCTGGTGATGTTTTGGGAACAGCACTGAGCCCCCAGCACGAGGTTCGGGGCTTGCGGGATAGCGACTCACCCTCTGTAGTTTGTATTGGCGGCATATCATTTTTCTCAGACATTTAAAAATTGTAAGTATAAGGTAAAGCCCGTTAGAAGGCGAGAAACGAGCGTGAAGGGGTCAAAGGAGAAAAGTGGTTTGTCGTCGAATTATTTTTTTGGCCAGTCTCAAGGGTTTCGGGAACGGGTGTATTATTACTTATTATTATGAAATATATTCCCTGTTTAAACGAGGTGAGACCAACCTAACGCAGAACGCAGGGAAACAATCGTAAAGTATATAAGGGCAAACAGTCCGCTATATATACACAACAGGAACAAAACAACAAAACACAAAAACATGGCGTGTGATGAGTCACGCTCACTCAACATTTCCAATATATTTCCAACGTTCCCAACACAAATGCCCTTTCAATTCAAACGGCTGGCCATAGCTTCCCGTCACGCCGTCCGGCATGTTTATATGTAATAGATTATTATAGATTATTAAACTAATTAAGTTACTAACATTCGCTGACGCGCCCTTTCAAACAGCTGCCCCAGCCTCAACCCGGCACCCGGCACCCCCGTTTGCGGGCAATCTGCCAACGATTTGTGGCCTCAAGTGTCCATACGCCCGCTGAGAAACCCGAGGTACGTTGATTTGGTGGCCACTGGGTATACTCCTTTAGAATGGTGCCAATCCTCAAGCTAGTGTACGTATCACCCTCTGTTATCGATGATCGATGCCGGCCCGAAGAATGAAGGTCGCCCATCGATGGTGGTAGCTGTACATACTTGATTTCGTAGAATATACACCTCGGACATTATCGCGTATTCCCGTGCTCAGACTGGCCTGTGGGCCACGTATCGGGCCGGAGACACACAATTGCGTGCTGGCGAATGTCTTGTAGCAATCGATTCTGGATTCATTGGAGCGGTTAGCCGGCAGGACTTTGGACCATCTGTATTTAGCCCGCGAGGCAACCGCGTGAACCGAAACACAAAGCGTGAGATTCAACACGCCTGCGCTGCTTGTCTCACCACCACACTGGTCAGCCCGCCAAGCCATTGACTATCTCGCTCTTGAACGCTTCACAACTCGCTCGAAAAACAACCGGTCTACGCTCAGGATATGTCTGCCATTCTCCGTAACATCATTCCTCGGCGTGTCGGGCGACGTATGCTTCTGGTCCCACCTGATGGCAAAACGATTAATACTTACCTTCCTATTGAGCTTCTAAGAGAGATACTCCTCTATAGCATTGAATCGGACAATGTGAAACCTGGTCAATTGGCTCTTGTTTGTCGCTACTGGAGGCTTGCTATCGCCACAATGCCTCAGTTCAGAACCATTAATACCTACCTGCCTATGGAAATTCTGCGAGAGATCTTCCTATATAGCATCGAATCGAACCAAATGAAATCTGGTCAATTGGCTTCTGTTTGCCGCTACTGGAGGTCTGTTATCACCACAATGCCTCACCTATGGTCCACCCTGAGGGTTGGGACCTGGACGGAGACGGAACAGGTTGCTACTTGGTTGCAAAGGGCATATCCGAAGAAGGTTATCATTGACCCCGAGAGAGATGGTCAGAGCCCATCTGAGGCCCCAATGTTTGCTGCACTCCAGAATGCTCTGACGAGCACCGGCCAGTGGCAGGAGCTTACTATTTCCTCATTTCCTCCTAAGAACTTGGTTAGTCAGCTTGGCATTCAAGTCGCAAGCCCAATGAATCTGTTGAAAGTGTTACGTGTATCAGCTGGATGTGTGCACTCTCCCCCATTTGCTCATTTGCTCAATCTTGTACCAACCGAAGCTCCACTCTGCGAATTGAGACTCCATTGTCCATTTGCCACCACCCACTTCTTCCAACCCCATTGGTTTCCTGTTTTGAAGAATCTCACAGTGCTTATCATCAATGGCAGAAATATTCATGAGCCATTTGAGCTGCTTCCTAATTTTACCCAGCTTCAGATATTTGAGGCTGATCGCCTTCGTCTCCCAATTTATGAACCCAAGACCAATCTGCCTCTTCTCCGTACCCTTCAGGCGTTGCGCCTCAGAGCCTGTTCGGTCCAATGGATGGCTGGGAGAAAATTTCCGTGCCTTGTGGAGTGTGCGATCCTCCTTCCTCGCTGTTGGGAGGTAATTCGGCAGCACGAGATACAATTACCATCTTGCAAGAAATTGACCTATCATGGTCATCCAATGACCACTGCCCGATATTTTCGCGTTCCTGAAATGGAAGCAATGGTACTCATATCTCATGACTGCAATGAGCAGAGGGTCTGCCAACATCTACGTCATCTATTAAATGGAAGGATTTCCAACCTTACTACTCTACACCTCACATTTCAGTGTAGTGAGCAGGTCTTAATCAACGCGCTGAAACATTTGGTCCCTCTACAAACGTTGGTTTTATCTATTGCCCATCCCTCACCCTCCTGGCAATACTTCCTTGAGTCACTCGCTGCCAACCCATCCACAAAGCAATGGCCCGCATGGGGACGATGGACGGATTATCATGAGACATTGGGGGAATGGCGCTTCCTTCAAACCTGGAATGCCAACATCCTCCCGCACCTGAAATTCCTAGGAATACAATGTCCCAAAGGCTTTTCTCAGTCTGAACGCCTTGAAAATTTACCATTCCTTAGACTTGTCGGATGGACTCGGGCACATTTGACCCCCCCTTTGGAGCATTTGAAAGTATGGGAGGAGAGAGGAAGCATGGATGACATTGCGGTTGATTACATTTCCCCACGCTGTCTAGTTAAGCCTCTTGGAACGTCAAGTGAAGAATATGACGCAATGATTGTCACGGGGATGGCCACACGATGTCTGGTCATTCATTCTCCTACTATTCCACTGTTCCTGCTTCGTTCCACTGTCCTCTTTAGGCGGCTACAGCACCTTGAGCTCGTCTACGATGATAATCATGAAATCCCTATTTTGCCAGACCTGGAACAAATCAAGAGGCTGGAAATATTGCGTGGATCCATTCCTGAATATTCCTGGAACATTGACTTGCCATTGACTCATACTCTCCAATCGCTTAAACTGTGTCGGTCAACATTTTCTTGGATGCTTGGGCGGACCTTCAAGGCCCTGATAGAATTCCAGAATGATTTGTCGCCACCCGCACCTGAGAACCTGTCTAGCCGTGAGGGGATGCAGGTGTGCCTGCCTGCCTGCACAACATTGGCGTTGGAGAACTGTCCAATAGAATATCTCCGCTTCTTCTCCTGTTCAAATGTCCAAATTTTTCGCTGGTGGCGAATGGCAGCATGGACCGCCTTTGATTCGGCAGCTCTCAATTCATTACACGATTTCGTATCCACTCTTTCCTGTTTGCAAAACCTTGATATTTTAGTTCCCCAGGTTTTGGGGGTAGATTCCTTGATTCATTTTGTCATGTGTCGTGCACGGGAGCAGGGAGTATGGCGAGATATCAGGAGTGCGGAAGTGGAGGTCTGGTTTACTGCTTCCTCAGAAGCATCTCACTTCGTTGACGAGACAGTTGGACACCAGCAGCGTTATGAGAAATGGTGGAAAACGTTCACTGTCACCAAGAGATACATGAATAAGGTCATATTCAATGCATCCATGTGAATGATCTTGTATAAAGTAGGTCAGGGGCACTCTGCTGTTCAGTATTTTCATTTGATTTAAAAAAAGTTCCAGCACACCATATTATCAGTAATAAGCTTCCAACTATCTCAGCCAATCCTTGGACAGACCGACCCTTCAAACCCACTGCTTTCACAAATGAAGGACGAGCGTGACCTCAGGTACATAGATTGGAGCGTTATATATCCCAATAATAACAAAAAGGGAGCCAAATAAATCACATGGCAAGTGAACGTGAACGCTGGACGGATGACAGATTATAATGCTCAGGACTGATCATCAAGGGGGCCAAGGGGTCCTAAAAAGAGGAGCAGTAGAATGACAAACGAACATTAGGACATGAACGAACATTGCTGTCCAGTCATAGGTAGGCAGACCAAACGCCACATTAAGTTCCAAAAAGGACAGTCCGAGCGTCCACCAACAATGAGCAGAGCAAGGAAACACGAGAGAGTGAACGAGCGGACGAGGGACTGACGGTATGAAGGACGTGATCGAATGGTCGATAATGGCCGGATTCGCGGTGGGTGGTACGGACACCCCTGCATTACATCGTGTAGCATAATGCCGGCCTTCACTTCATATCATCCCCATACTTCTGGCAGCCAGCAAGTATCGAGCGAGCGTGGGGGTATCCAAACAAGGCTATGACATCAGTCGAGCGACGCCTGATGGGGTAACAGTCTTAGCAGCGTTCACAATGCTAGCTGCTGGTATGTGAGTGTGACTTGGTCTGGAGTTGCTATTGCCCTGTGATCGCGCATGAGTTGCTGGCACTGTGGAAGTCAACACGTGGTTGGTCCTGTCGTCCGTCCTCGTAGTGCGCTGTGAATGGGGAACTAGGGGACATTGAAGAAACACAAAATGCTATAACAAAGGAAGCACCTACATGATCCACGATAGCCTGTTGCTGTCCTGATCGCTGATAAGACGGGTGGTTTGTGTGGTTTGGGCGTTGCGCTCATGTTCACCTCCAATCGTAATCTGGGCCTATTTTACAAATTTAATAACAATGATAATGATACCAAGGTCTGCATTTACCCCTGACTAAACATGCGAGAATCTGCCTCAAGAGCCCTCCAACAGCCACATTCGAATATCCCATTAATTCCAGGTGGAAGCAAGTACACGAACACGTGCAGCAACAGCACCCTGAAATAATGTAGTCTACTGTACAGCGTGCGCGTCTATAGACAAGCGTTCGAGTGGTTACACAGCGAAGCAGCTCCCTGTTGCATCCATATTAACAACCAGAAAAAATGTGAAACAAAGGGAAAGGTTAGGTAGTAGATTGGCGATGGGTGGACGGGTATCGACTTACACACTCTCGCCTGCCAATCGCCCGACCCAGTAGCCAAGTATCTTCCAGTGGGACTAAGATCAACTGAGATAACTACTCGCATCGCATCGAAGTGATGTCAAGATAACAAGAATACAACCGTAGATGACACACAACCTGGACTCACCACTATTTTGATGGCCTAGCAAAAACAACTGCGCTCGCCCATTCATATCCCAAAACTGCACACCACGATCCTTCGAACCAGATACAACCCACTGGCCATCATGCGAGATGACAACAGAGATGACATAGTCTTTATGACCAGTGAAATCGAGCACGCACTTGCCGAACCGTTCACCTGCTTTACTGGCATTGTCAATAGCCGTATTGAGCTCCCAGTACTTGAGTGTCTTATCGAGCGAGCCGGAGACCAAGCCCTTGCCATCGGGCGTAAAGGCGACCGAGTAGACCCAGTCGCCGTGCCCACGGAGGCGGTCGACCAGCGTGCCGGTTGCAACGTCCCAGATGCGCACGACATTGTCCAGCGACCCCGCGGCAACGAAGCGTGCATCCGGCGAGATGGCCACGCTCGTCACGCCAGCGTCGACGTTGGGATCGCCGTCGATCGGGAGCACCTTTGATTCGCATGTGTTGATGTCCCATATCCGCACTGTCCTGTCGCTCGAGCCTGAGACGAGATGAGCGCCGTCGTGGGAAAAGTCGAGCGAGTAGATTTCCTGTTGGTGGCCTTCAAAGGTGTACCGGATGCGCTTGCGGGCGATATCCCATATCTGTGGCGGGTAAATAGAAGATGGAATGCGGCTGTCAGTCACGCGGAGGAAGCGTACCCGAATTAGCCGATCCTCGGCACCAGTCGCGAGGTACTTGCCATCTGGAGAGAAGCAGACGGCGCGGATGTAGAGGTCACCCTCCTGGGAAACGTTGTCGTCGTTGAGTGTGCAGCTGAGCGTGCCGGTACGCATGTCGAATATCTGGGCAATACGATTGCAGCCAGTCGCGAGCCACATACCGTCCTTGCTAAAGCGAACACAACACACAACGCTCTGATGCTTAAACTTGTGCACGAGGCTGATGTTGAGCGACTGGGGTATGCGCGGGTTGTAGAACACGGACCAGTCCACGCCGTCCTTTCTGTACTCAGCGGGCACGGTGGCTAGATCGAGGTCGCCAGGGAATTCTTCCCGGGTGCGTACGACGGCTGAAGGTGGGAGGTGGCTGCTGCGAGCGGGAGGCCTCTCATGCGTTGACGAGGGAGGTGGTTCCTGCGACATAGTGATTGGGGGGTCTCGAGGTCAAGTGATCTGACAAAGACGATAGGATTTCCACGGACCCACGCCCGGCACGGACGCTTGTCGTTCTCACTTCTCACGACTGCCCACGGCTGCTCACGACTCACATTTGTGGCGAATAGGTGACTGCATTCATAGACCGCCGGCAATACAAAGAAAAAAAAGGACCGTCAAACCATGAGTATCTATCCATCGCACGACTGCAGGATCTCCACGAGGCAGGCAAAAGCGAATGTGTACGCGAGAGGCGAGCGAGCGATGAAGGCGAGAGGTCAGCTTGAGGATGCGGCAATTGATGTGGTAGACAGAACAACGAGACAAGTAGAGACGTTCTAGAGCATCCGATTATTCGAGAGTGGCGGTTTCCTATCAGGTCCACTTCATCAGCTATCAGCCAAAATCAACGACCGACAAATGTCGCCCACCTATTCCGGTGACCCCCGATCGACGAGAGACACGAAGAGGCGAAACGATTATAACGAGGCGTCGAGAGTTTCCACGAAGAACGAGACGAGTACCCAGGAGAGACACGAACACACAATGTGACACTGTGCAGGAACTTTCGAAAATACGAGAGAAGCACTCAGAGGATGTTTAGACCTTGCAGCACCTTTTGTTGTTGCTGGGCGAGCGCCGAGTAAGTGTTGAGCGTCTGGAGTGGATCCAGAGCGCCTGATTGTATAGAAGCGAACTGCATCTGGGGAGAGGTGAGTAGACTCTGAAGAGGAGCCATAGCAGCGGCCATAGACGCAGCGTGACGACGCAACAATGACTCTTGAATGATATCCTTGAGCATGCGGACTTTGACAATGCACGTTCCGAAGGGGCGCATATTGACTTGGTGTGCGGCGACGATGGCACTATTGGGCTCTTCAAACTCGACCACGGCCGTGTGCGGGACTGGCATTCCAGCAGGGTAGGTGCCAGGGAGGGGGTGCGACGGCTTAACGGAGATTGACTTGATCAACCCATACGGGGCAAACAGTGCGAGAACATCTTTATGCTCTTGGAATAACCAAGGGCAGAGGTCATCAACAACGAGCGTGGAGGCGGGAGAGTCGGCTGCGTAGGGCGTGTCGAAGCTTTGACTGGTGATCAGCGGGCTACCGAAGAGGAACGGGTTAGAGGGAGTCACGGGAGACGTTGTGGTGGCTGTGGATGCGTTGGAGGAGGCGCGATTCTGACGAGACTTGCGATTCATTTGCGGCGACTCGGTGTACGGCTCGTCGGTACGCCCGTCGAGAAAACCCGAGGAACGTTGGACGACCGCCCACGAGACGTTGAGTTGGTGGCCTCTGGGCATACCCCGTTAGATTGCAGACCCCTGAAATAGGAAAGAACCCACTTGATGGTCATTTTGTGCACTGCTCGCATGGCGTTCTTCGCCTCTGCGTGCGCAGAAAAAACTACAAAACCGCGGCGACGACTATAGTTGTCAAGGACGGCGAGGATTACACTGTGCTCGACTTTGCCGTAGCGAGAGAAGAGAGCCTTGAATTCTTCGCTGCGAGAACGTCATCCGAGGCGCGACATAATAGACAACACAACTCACAGTGTATAATCATGTGGGAGACCAAGAACGTAGAGATTGCGACGGGTCTCGTCCTGCGGAGGGGCCACAGGGGGCTCGCGAACCAGGAGATCGGGATCGAACATTGGGGTAACGTGGCTGTAGTATGGTCAGCAGGAGATCAGCGGCCCCTAGGAAAGGAGAATACATAGGCATGCCAGCCAAGACGTGGCCCCTAACGGTCAGTGCATCCCTGAAGACACATCGTTAGCCGTGGAAAACGTGCTGAAAGAGGACGACGTACTGAGCAGCGTCTGGGTTGTCGAAAGTGACTTCGAACCAACGGGAAAAGGTGCTGAGGACGGCGTGTTCGGTGACACTCGCGACGTGCCCTGTAGTGATGAGGGGCGCGTCAGTCGGGACGCAGAGGCGCGTATTATGGACACGTACCGATCTTGTCCTGGAAGAGCTTCTGGATATCGCTCGTCGTCACTGGAAACGTTGTAAGGTCTCGACGCGTCGGCGGACGAGAGGGGTGTTACTTACCATCCGGGGAGACGTTCTCGATGCGGACAGAGGACGACGGAGGAAGCGGTGGAGATGCAGACATGACGAGTAATATCCAAGAAAGAATTCGCGAGAGTGGACGAGTCCAAGTGGCGATCCTCACAAAGGCCTCCTCTTTAGAACCCGGCGTATCCCTGACGATGGCGACAACGACAACAGATCCAGCGTTGCAACAGGTCATACAAGCTATCCAAGTCTTCTCACAGGTTCCAGATAAAAAACAGCTCGCAGACGCGAATGCCTGGCTCCAGAATTTCCAGCACTCGGTACGAGTATGCTGCCGGCAGGGTATTTGTTTCACGGTTGACGCTTGATGCATTTTAGGTGCAGGCCTGGACTACTTGCAACGTTCTTCTCATGTCCCCCGACGTCCCAGAAGCGTGCAAGACGTTTGCCGCGCAGACCTTCCGCGCAAAGGTCGGTATCTCACTTGAAAATCGGTATTTGAGGCATAATTACGAGGTTTTGAGAGCTCTATCTGCAGTTGTGCAGTGGTCGATCCTCTTGCTTTTGGCTGCTGAAGGGCCACTCCACTCGTGTGGCGATCGCCCATTCTCTCAATTCGTGGGCCCTGGAACAACCACAAAGGTTCACATTTCGATCCAAGATTCATCCTTGAAGACATAAGTGCGCCTTGAAATGTCTTCTTATCGTTGTAGACGGATGGAATCTATTAAACATCCAGCGGGTGATACTCGATATGTGCGCAAGGGGTTACCTGCCGTACCACTGCACATTACATTTATTCGCACTTTTTACCGCACATTTATTCGTCAGCCCTCTATCATCAATGGGCGATACATGACCTTCACTAAACACTTTCTCAGGTCAACTACGATCTCAATCAACTGCTACCAGAGCAGCTCCTTGTTCTTCGAGACACATTGGTGGCTGCTCTAAAACACTTCGCTGGCGGTCCGCGGACCATCCTCGTCCAAATCAGCCTGGCGCTCTCGGGGCTCGCTCTTCAGATGGAGGCTTGGTCACAAACCGCCGTCCAAGAGTTGATCGCGGACATGGGTACCACTCCGGCGCTCGTCCCAGGCCTCCTCCAGTTCCTTGCTGTGCTCCCGGACGAGATCGCGAACACCAAGTGTCCCCTCCCGGTTAGTCACCTCCGACCCCACTAGGCCACGGTTCAGCTAGACTCAATCCGGTTCCTCCTTTTTGGCGATTGGCGAGTAGGACGACGCGTACAAAGTTCGGGCGGCGCAACTCCTCACAGCGAATGTCGATCGTGTGTTGGAATTGCTCGTGCTCTACGTACAGGCTGATGGTAAGCACAAAATGGCACATCTGCACTTCCAGCTGCTAATCGTTCCACAGGTGTCACCCCTGCCATCCAAAACCTTGTCTTCGAATGCGTGCGCGGCTGGGTGAACGCTGGTGAGCTCACCGCGTCCTCGCTCGCGCAAACGCCACTACTAGGGTATGCCTTCGAAGCTCTCAAGTCGGACTCCCTCTTTGAGGAAGCCGTCGACCTGATCTGCGACGTAGTGCACGAGACGCAAGAAATCGACGACAACATGGACGTGATCCAACTCATTGTCCCACGGCTTATTGCGCTTCAACCACAGCTCGCGGCATTAAGCGACGACCAAGACAAAGTCCGCAAGTTCGCGCGCATGTTTTCCGAAGCGGGCGAGACGTACAGGATGCTCATCCTGCAACACCCTGAGACGTTCATGCCGCTCGTTCAGGCTATCTCCGAGTGTGCGGCGTACCCCGATCTCGAGGTCGTCGACTTAACCTTCCCGTTCTGGTACCGGCTCAGCCAACTCCTCGGCAAGCAGCGCGAGGTACCCCCTGTCCTTCAGGAGACATACAAAACACTGTTTGTCACCCTCGTTAAACACTGCCATTGGCCCGCCGATGTCCAAAGCATGACGAGTCAGGAATCGGACGATTTTCGACGATTCAGGCATGACATCGGCGATGTGCTCAAGGATTGTGCTTCGGTCCTTGGTATCTCGATGTGTTTGCAGAACGTGTACGAGATCCTGGCCGCGTCTCTCCAGCGTGCGCAGACGTGGCAGGAGGTAGAAGGTCCACTGTTCTGCTTGCGTGCTCTTGGTGGGAAGGTAGATTTCCAGCAGCAAGATGAGATAATCACCAAGTTTATGGATTTACTCCCGAGCCTACCCCCCCATCCACGAGTAAGGTATGCCGCGACTATGCTCGTTGGACGGTATACCGAGTGGACAGATGTGCACCCAAGCTATATCCCGACGCACTTGACTTTCATCTCTGCCTCATTTGAGGATCCGGATTTAGAAGTCGTCAGTGCTGCAGGTACTGCGTTGAAATATCTATGTAAGGATTGTAAGCGAGTGAGTAACATTCGAACTAGTTCATAAATGATTTGAAGACTAATTATACTTTATTACAGCATCTCGTCGCGTATATGGATCAGCTACACCAGTTCCTGGCCACTGTTGGTCCAAAACTGATGCAAGAAGACAAGGTCTCGATCTACGAAGCAGTTGCCTGGGTCATCTCATCTATGCCAATGGAAGAATCAGCCGCTACTTTGCGCAAATTCGCAATCGAGATCCTCTCCTCTATTGCCGCGATTGTCAGCCAGCCCACTCCGCCAACCTCAGAAGAAAATAAGGTTATACAAGGTACGCCAGAACCTCTAGTTTGTGAGTATGTACTAATAACATGGTCCAGATGGTCTCGAACAACTGGAACACATGCTCGTCGTAGTTGGTGGCTATGGCGAATTGCTGCCAGTGGCCTGCCAAAGTACAGCCGGAGACACCTGGCAAGTGATGAATGCAGTCCTTCAAAAATACGGAAACTCGCACGACGTCTCTGAACGTGTCACCCGCGTGCTCCGACATGGCCTACGCCTATTCGATCAGGCAGCCAAACCGTATGTCTCCGCCGTGCTCGCGAGTCTCACTGGAAAGTTCGAAGCCACTGGATTGGCTAACTACGTGTGGATCATCGGGAAAGTGGTCGATCGGTTTGGTGTAGAGGATGACTCGGTTCTTCGCGGTGCTATCACGAGCGCGTTTGAGCGAGTCACAGGGAAGTTTACCGCTATGTGTACGGAGAGCTCTATCGGATTGCATTCGGATGGTGAGTCTCATTTTAGCCGCAGAGGATGGCCAAGACTAACTTGGAATTAGTGGCCGAGGACTATTTGTTCGTCATCACCCCGTTGGTCGAGTACAACCCCGATATCCTCTTCCTCTCACCTGCATTCCCGGCGTCTTTCACAATTCTCGCCTCCTCACTTCAGCTCTTCCATACCGACACGATCTTCCGTTCACTAGGGCTTATCCGTAGCATACTGGGACATGACGCTCTCAATCCCGCTACCCAACCACCACTTGCAAACGCTACGCTGTACGCCGCAGCTGTGCGAGACGCAATTCAAAAGGAAGGGCTCGCCCTTGTTGGGTACTTGTTTGCCGGGTTGCTGGACCACTTCCAGCCGGAGATGATGAGTGGGGTTATTACTACGGTCAGGATCTTGACTATGTACTGGCCAGCAGAGATGCAGCAATGGGTGCCACTTGTCCTGGGTCAGGTGCAAGTTCCTCCTGCTGTGGAGGATGCGAAAGTCAGGTTCTTGAATGAGTACGGGCAGTAAGTCCTCAGTTTGTTAATATTGTTGACCCGCTTTTGACCCGAACCTGTATAGGGCGCTCGCACGTGGTGATCTCGACCTCGTCAAGCCGGCATTGTCGAACCTACAGCGAAGTGCACTGAGAGCAAAGGATCGACGGAGAGGTTTTGACAGGCTTTAGGAAGTCCAAATGGTAGTGTCTGAGTACAGCAGTTTAGTCAAGGTAATATGCTCCTTGCTTTCTTTCCCTTTTCGTAACGTTCGATGGGGTTCTCTACTAAGACAGGGTGTAAACGAGGGTTAAAAGAGATGAAAAGTTCTGGATCTATATGATGAAAATTTGACCAGGATTGATGATCCTCCCTGCATCACTTAGTGCCAGGATGGCGGACGCGTTTTAACTGAAGTTAACGTAGGTGAAGTGATGTAGGTTAGGACTCTTGAACTCATGACAACCACTGTCGACGCGACTTGGGCTCTGGTCCCTCATCGCTCTCCTTCTAAATCGTCCTCTCCCACATCGCCCACTCTCTGACTACCAACAACCCACAGTACGACCTGTATATATCTCACCCTATCAGATAGGGAATATCCTGAAATTATCACGTACTTACTCTGTGAATAGATTTGGCAACTGGCTTTTGGCCTCAAATATAATATATGGGTCTACTGCTTCCCCAGTTAATGGATCGATTGGCGATTCATTGGAGCGAAGCTATGCAATCATATTGGCGTGTCCTGCAACTATTGGTTCAATGAAGCCTATGCCAGTTCGGGACCAATTGTGTCAGACGTACAGCGCTATGACTAATGCACACTTAGTGCTGCAACCCTTCAACGCAACATGCACGAGTGATCCTTTGTGGGTGTTATTCGCCCAACATTGGTGTGGTAACCTATCCAGTATATCAATTGTATGCCAACCTAATATAGTTGTAAGATGAATTCCAGTATATCACTTGTATGCCAACCTAATATAGTTGTAAAGATTAATATTTCAACCTGCAATCATCTGTCAAGTAAACTTTGTCTGCACCACCCCACATTCAATAGTGGGTTGCCCGTTACCAGCCTACTCAGGATTGGCACTTACGAAATATTTCACGAAACAAGATGTTAGCCACAAAGGAGCGTGGTGCATTGCAGCAACTTTGTACAGTTTGAAGTGGGCTGTATTTATAGTGATAATCATTAAGTCTACTTTACATTCAAATCCGAGAAATGGGACTCCTCAGGTATTTTGTTTTCAATAGTTCAAGTCAAGCTAGTAAAGTATGCCTGCAGGTTGTTCTATCTGTGTATAAGCTTGGTTGAGCGGTAAATACCTCGGCACTTGGTGAAACGACAGTACCTCTAGTGGCTGCTGAATTACTGATATCTTGCTGAGAAGGGTAATGTACCTATTGTAATGCTGGATCAACTGTGGAAATCCCTCCAGCCATTTCTATGTAGATAGTCAGCAAAACCGGTGATGTTTCGATTAACTTTGAGTATACCTCTCTGTGAGTCAGAAGATAGTGAAGTGTACGTTTCCAACTATTGTCAAGCCACCCATGTGAAACAACGTGCGCGTGTATGGCTTGAAGAATATCCCCTTGTGGAAGGCCCTGGACTGAGGCAACGGCTAACAGATTCATTTTATCAACATGCTCGTTCTTTGCTGGCCCGAGCACATCCAGTGGTGAATTAGGTAATGAATACCGTGACACCTCTTCGGGGTTGATGATTGGTGCGGGAAGAGACCTGAGAAGCTCCTAGGGAGGGTTGAGACCAGTTCTGATGTACCTACGAGACCTGTACGTACTTCGAAAAGCATCAAGCATGTTCGTGAAGACAAGGAACTGAGCATGGATTGGTCGTCATCAGAATTCGCGCCCCAATTCTCTTCAATTTTGATCTCGTTTCACGGTAAGTTA
>Ga0307515_10004924_pt1 | contig 27285 bp, 3 predicted proteins | sample 17_EM_MG_FD_194513 | JGI IMG/M metagenome (GOLD analysis project Ga0307515, IMG submission 194513) | Populus trichocarpa ectomycorrhiza microbial communities from riparian zone in the Pacific Northwest, United States - 17_EM | ecosystem: Host-associated > Plants > Roots > Unclassified | place... | reverse complement strand
AGGACTATCCTTTGCGGCCTACTTTAGCTAGATGGACATAATATAAAAGTAAATAATTGCTACCTAATATAAATATATAAAATATAATAGTAGGAAGCTCGAAATTAAAAAAGACTTAAAATACGTTATAACGTTTATAATATAATTACGTAATACGCAAGTATTTTAAAACTATATATAAAATAGCTTTAAATTTTTTAAATTTTTTTTATAAAAAGCTTAAATTACTATTTAATAAGCTATATTTAAAATTTTATATAAATAACTATAGTAGTTCTTAAGTTATAAGTATTTTAGTAAGGTAATATTAGTACCGTGTATAAGGTAGCCTATACTTCTATATAGTAGTTAATACTAAGATAATATATTACAAAATATTAAACAGTTATATATTGTTTATATATATATATATATTATACTAAGACACACTCTTATTATAGGGGATCGCTACTCTAACTATACTAGCTACGCTATTTCCATTGCATTATTATTAGCCTACTAAGTAGGTTAGGTTTTAAATACCTTATAGAACTTATTAATTATTATCCTTTTAGTTATTATACGCCTTACTAATATAACTATATTAATCGGGTTCTACCTATCTATACTATACATTATTAATATAGTAACTACTAGGGCTAACTGTCTAGATTTAGCAGCCTAGCTAAATACTTACACCTCTATATTTACTATTATTGCTAGTTTAAGTAAATAGACTTTATATATAAAGACTAAATTTAGACCCTCTCCTCCAACCCTTCGGTTAATAATAAGAAACTAAACTATATAATTTTAGTATGGACCGCCTATTAGAATATAAAACGCTTTATAAATATCCTCTTAGTCTTTTAGGGATATTCTAGACTCTATCTAGCAAATAGTTAAATATTTAAACTAGTTAAGCCTTTTATAAAAATACTATATTATATTATTAGTAACAGTTTACTACTAGTCTAATAGCTAACTTATAAGGCGTAATAGCGTATATGCTGCTAGTTCATAACTACTAAACAGTAGTCTCTTATTAGGATTCCTTTTAAGTACTTTATTAATATATTTTATAATTAGCTTTAGTTTCCTAGAGTTAGTAATTATACTTTAATTCCTTTAAAGCGGATTCTTATCTAAAGGTTTATCCATTTTTCGCTATAAAACTTATTAACTATCTACCTCGGCTTTATTCCAACTTTTGCCTTATTTTACTACTTATCTCCTACCTTAGCCAGGCCTAGAAAGATAGTAAATTTTTTTAATAAGCAACTAGCTCCCTCTAGAAATTAATTTATATTAAAGACGGGTTCTTCTTCTTTTCTTCCTTTAGCTTTCCAGTGTTTAAAAGCTTAATTTAGCTATTTAAAAGCATCTAGGGATGCTCTATACTAGAGCTTATTAATATACAGTTTAAATATTAAATAATTTATTATATAGCAGTCTTAGTAGATAACCAGTAGTAGCTTATTAATTACCCCCCTATTAAAACATCGGTCTTCCCCTATCCTATATAATTAAGATCTTTATAATTAAAGAGGAGTATTCTTTAAAGCCTATAATAACCTTATTTTTTTTTAAAAAAAAAAGAGCAATTAGCTGCTCCTAGCTTTTTATATATAATTAATACTTTAATATTATAATTAATAATTAATTTTATATTTATGCAATCCGCCTAATTAGGGGCCCTAAAAAATTTTAAGGCGGGAATTAGACTTATAAAACCTTCGCTAGTTAGTATACTAGAAGTAAACACTACTAAAGGTTAAAAGGTATAGTAGGCTATTTTATTATTACCGTCCTTATAAGATAGGCCCGGGCGTTAAAAGCGAGGAAATACTGCTTAATTATTATACACGTATTTAGCCATTTTTATTAGATAATCTATCTCTAACCTATCTATATAGAACTTATTAGCAAGAATCCTACTAATAATATAATAAGGACCACCGTCTCTATAGAGATTAAAAATAGTCTTATACTATTCCTAAGCGGTCTAGGTTATTACCTAAGTTTATAACATTATAATTATAAGATACGAAGCCGATTTTAGGTCTATTTTCCACTAGACCTTCTTACCTTCTCTTTTACATTTTATAGGTTTAAGAATATCTTTATCTTTATCTATAAAATTATACTTCTTTATACTAGACCTAATAAAAGCTAAATAGCGTATATAAACTTATAGTTTGCCTCTAGGAATATAATTATTTAGTTCTAAGGTTTTAAACTATAATATAACGTCTTTAACCACTTAAGGCAGTAGATTCTATCTAGTAATATATATAGTTGGTCCTACTAGCCAGTAAAGAATTTTTTTAGTAATACTTCCCTTAACACAATAGCACTGTAGTATGCCATCTATTTAACTCGGGTATTAGGCGTTAGGCGGCTATAGGTGTTCATTTATACTAGGGGTAAGGTAGAGACTTTTATCTCTACCTTTTTAATTTTTCTAATTAAGCTAGTTAAGGTTAATCTTGGTTATTAATACGCTAGTATACTAGATTAAGAGCATTTAAAGTATCTTACCTAAACCCATTATATCCGCAAGAAAGGTTCTACCTAGGGCTATATAATTATAAAGAGTATAGGTAATACTAAGCAGCCAATATATCCATATAGCTTTACCCTTTTTTATACCGTATAAGTAGAAGGTTGCGTCTTAAAGAGTATTGCGAATAGTTAATAGAAACGAGAGGAACTATAGCGCCTTTACCTATAATATTGGGTTAATATATTCTTCTTATACGTCCTTTAGGTAATTAACTTCCTAATTAACCTTCTTAATTCTATCCTTATGCTTATCTTCTAGTTCCTTATTAGATAAAATAGGGTTAATTAAGGCGTTAAAGTAGCGGCGCTCCTATATACGGTTAAGATTAATTTCCCCAATATAAATTAGGTTAGGGTTATTATTTATATCCTTAAATAATATATTAATAAACATTTCGCGATTAGACTTTAGCTATTTACTACACTACCCTTTTATCTTATCCTATAGCTTTATCTTAAATATTTATACTTTATCTAGATCTACGCCTTTTAAGAGCTCTAATTTATCTAGTAGGGGCTAGTCTTTACTACTACGGGTCTAGCTATAAGCAGTTTTAATTATAGCTAGCCGTACGGCTAATAATATACTAGTAGGTATAAGTGGCATAGACTTTAGAGTTAACGTAGGCTTTGGATTTAACTACTTAGATATAGGTAGTATAGACTCTAGAATAAACTACTTATAACTACTTTAACCTAGGGTAGGTATACCTATTCTTCTTCTAGTTAGCACTAGTTATATAATATTAGGGTTAAAGTTGGACTCAGAAGTACTTTTATTAAATCTTATACCTATAAATATACGTTAGACAACTTTATATAATATTATATAATCTTATATAAGTTATAAAGTCTCTTACGCTTTATAATCTAATTAGGATTTTTAACTCTAATTATAATTATATTAAGTCCAGCCTTCTTTATAGAAAGTACTATAAATACTAGGTTTATATAGTTAAGAATTAGTATACTAGTGGTTAGATCTACTATAGCCCAGCTATCCCTATATTTATCCGCTAAGAAGTTTATACTTATTGCGGCCTATAGCTTATTATATCTATAGTAATATATATTAACTTTCTCTAGAGAATCGGATAATAGATACTTATACTTAATTTTTAATGCAAATCCGTATAGAATGGGGGCCCTATTTAATAGCGTTTTATCTAGGTAACTATATATAGCAAAGCTTATTTTATAGAATAGTGTAGGTATAGTATTTAGCTATTATAAGACTTTAATAGACAGACCACTAAGCACCTAAGTAGCCTTAGAGGCTGCCCTTAATCTAGATAAGTTAATAGACTACTCTCTAGAAGACAAGCCGCCATACTTTAGAATAACATTAGCTATTATAACCTCTATACCTTTACGTCTATTGGTCGTTATATATTACTATATAGATTTTTTAGCGGTAATAGCGAAAGCTTTAAACTCTAATAGTAGATTAGATCTCTTAAACACGTGCCTATACTTAGTATTAAGAAGGTTAAAGACTATACGCTTAACTCTATTTCGTATAGGCCCGGATACTAGCAACCTACCACTAGGCGCTTTATTAATTTCGCTAGTACAGTATTAAAGGATTTCTTTATATATTTTTTCGTTAAGCGTAAGTCCTTACTATAGCTTTAGACCACTTATTTGCAATAAGTTCTTATTAATTATAGTAATTAAGTACTAGCTAGAGTCTAGGTATAGCGCCGCTATTATAGTTAAGGACCCTATATATTTATAAGCGGGTAAAGGTTTTATATAAAATAGTATAGAGTAACTTATAAAGATAGTAGAGCGGATAATATATTAGATAATTAGCAATAATCCAATAAGATAATCCTAACAGTTATAATAAGAAGGTATACTAATAGTATTAACTTAATGTGAGGTGATAAGCTCCGCACCACTCAGCCACACAAACCCGCAAAAGGTAAGCAAGTGACTGGCTTGATGCCAGACACGGCTGTGCGGAACAATACATATAGGCGAGGTGACTTCGTCACCTGACACTTAAGACAATAGCGGATTCTAATAAGAGCGATATAAGAGTAATATAAGAAATAGAATAGAATATAAGTCTTAATATAAGAAGTTGGATAAGATATAAGCTTTAATATAGGCAGTAAAATAAAATATAAGACTTAAAGTAAGAAACGGAATAAAAGGTATATGGTGAGATAAGATATAAGATTTACGCTGCTAACTAAGTAAATAAAATTATAAGATGTAAATAGCAAGGCATATAAAAACAAGTGTAATCTGCAGTAAAAGCCTTAAAACGTTAGTTATTATATACATTATATAGAAAGCTAAAGAGTTATAGATAGGATAATAGATATCCTAATAGGTATACTTAAGCAACTAGACTAGATATATAATAATAAGAGAGCTAATAATTCTATTCTTTATATTATAACTAGTTAGTAAAGCAGCTTTAGAAAGATAGGGGAATAAGTTTAGGATAATCTAAGATATTAAAAAATATCTAAGATTGTATAAAAAAGTGAAATATAATATAGTATTTTATTCTATAAGCGTAAGGTAAGGTAAAATACATAATAGAGAAAGGTGGGGGGATAATCTAAGACATTATAAAAGGTCTAAGATTATATAAAAAAAAAGTGAAATATAATATAGTATTTTATCCCATAAGTGCAAGATAAAGTAAAGTGCATAGTAAAAAGAGGTAGGGGGATAATCTAAGATATTATAAAAAGTCTAAGATTATATAAAACAAAGTGAAATATAATATAGTATTTTATCCCATAAGCGCAAGATAAGGCTTTAAGATACCCTTTTACCTAAAGTATAACCTATTTTTAAGCTATATCACTAATAAAGCAACCTTTTTTTAGATAAGCTGTTATATCTACTATATAGGTAATCTAAAACTAGTATCCTAAATCTTACTTATAGCTACTACGCTTTATATTAAAGATATTCGCTAGACTTATTTATATATAGGTCCTATAGTCTAAATTGCGTATTAAGCCATCTATAATACAGCTATTGTTACTCTAGCCCTATATTACCGTACTCTTATTTACGCGCCTTTTTCTTCTATTTCCTGCCATTATTTACTTAATCTTTTAAACTTTTATAGCCGCTTAAACCGATACTATAGCCTCTTTATCTTTAAAAATATAGCTATATTAAGCTTGCCTTAGCCTTAATTTCTTTAAATATATACTACTTAGAAATATATCCCGCCTTATATAATTACTATAAGCTCTACCTATAATATAGCGTCTAGTGCCCTAGCGCGGAGCGGGCTCTCTTAAAAGCCGTATTATAATGCCTTTTAGAGACTAGACACCTAAAGCCTTTTTGGCCGCTGTAAATAAGGGAGATACCAATACGCAGATTAACGGTGGTATACTAGGTAGAGATGGCCCTAATCTTTATAAGCTAGGGTAGGATATTAAGGTTAAGCTAGCCAATCTATAGGCTAACCTAAATAACCTATTCTTTTCTAGTAAATCATTTAAAGAGCTCTAACTATATTTTAGCTCTCCGCACCCTAGTAGTATATAGGCTTATACTAACATGTTTATTTAATAGGAAACCAAAGATATTAAAGGGAATTCTAAAAATAAACTTTTAAAAGCCGTTAAAGACAAGTAATTAGCCTATAAGATATAGGCTTTCTATTTAGTTACTTCGCGGGCTTTAAATTATCTATATTATTACTAATACCTATTATTTAGCCTAGCCCTCTAGCGTTACCCTAATAACAAATATAAGACTTCCGGGCGGCAGCTTAAGTTAGATATTATAGTTCTAAGTACTAACTTATTTAGTTATTTTAACTTAACTAGCACTACCCTTAATCTTCCCTTTTTTTCTTACTATAGCTTATATAGAAATAACGGAATTTATAGGTCCAGATAGCTAATATTATCGGGCTCTATAACATCGGTAGTAAATAATATCTTCGCTATAGCTATAATCCTATATATTGTTATTTAGACGGATAAAGGTTTTTTAGGTACCATTAAGTCTTTAGTTTATAGTGTCCAGTTCTACTACTTTAGACTCTTTAAGTCCTTAAACTTAGTGTTAAGCTCGGTGTTAAGCTAGTCACACTTACGCTTTAGCGTCTATTCCGGCTGCCTTAGACTCTTTTAAGTCCTTAAACTCGGTATTAAGCTAGTTATACTTACGCTTTAGCGTCCATTTTGGCTACATTAGACTCTTTTAAGTCCTTAAACTTAATATTAGGCTAGTTATACTTATACTTTAGCATAACTAGTTCTAGCGAGAAAATAAAAGGTATACTCTTAGTAGCTATAAAGCTAAGCCACTTATATAGATTAAATACTGGCAATTAACCGTTAGTACTATAATATACACTCTTTATACCTAGAAATAATACTATATTATTTAATATATAATTAGCAATAATACAGCGGAGCTGTCTATAGTATTCTTATACCCCTAAGAGTTACGGCGGCCTTTACTAATACCTACGGTACTATAAAAGGTAGCTACCTAGCCACTAATATGTCTATGAAAAAGCATATAAAGAGAGATATAATACTTATATATTTATTGCGGCCCAACTGCTTATAATTCGCAATTAATTCTACTACTTTTACTAGTTAGATAATACGTAATTATAACCGGATGGTATAAATACAGATACTAATAAGTATACTCTAGTAGCGGTAAAATACGAGCAGAATGCCTATTTGGTGCCTCTATACGGTATACTATATTAAAAAAGCGTTATATTGTTATTATTATTACTTAGAGTAGAGATATTTAAAGCAACTAAGAATATAAAGGTGGGTAAACCAATTTTATATAAGACCAATAATAATATTTAGTAAGTTAGCTAGAAATTTTTAGATATTACTATATTATAATATAATAATAGCTAAAATATACTATACAATCCTTTTTATTCGGAGTTTAATTACGCCTTTTTAATATAGCTGTACCGCATTTACTATATAAAGGGAGACGTTAACACACTGCTTAAAGACACCCGCCTTAGCCTACTTTATAGCCTACTTAGCTTTTAATCTATAAATTAATAGGAAGAATTAATTACTGCTATTCTATTTAGTATATAAGATAAATAATAGCTCTAATTAGAGTATAAGATAGAATTAAATATTAAAGGCTCTAAGTAGAGGGAATACTATATTCTTTATTAGGATATTATAAATATAATTACCTTTCTAATTAGTTATTAACCCTTTAAAGATATACTGGTATATGCACTAAAGAGACTCTATAATGCCGAAAACTACTAAGTTTATAATAAGCTATATAGCGGTAACTAATAGTAGGAGATATAAGGCAAGCTTCCTAGCGATGCTATAGTAGTTCCTATACTTATAGCAGTTAATAAAACCCAGCTAATAATGCACTAAGGTAATAAATCGGCCTAGCCGGTATATTTTACTATTAGTAATCTTAACTAATAAGTTCGGCGTTAATAGATATCCCCTATAAATATCCTTATTAACTTTATACCAGTTATTAAAGAAAAAGATAACGATATAAAAAGTAAAGTATATTATAAGGCGATAAGAACTATACTTAAATATAAGTCCTGCTTTAGTATTCTAATGCTATATTCCATTAACTAAAATATAATAGTAATTAAGCATCTTATAGAAAGCAGCGTAGACCTTTAATATACGGATAATTTTATATAATAATATTATCCAATTATATATAGAATAATAGCAGACTATAAAGAATAAGTGCTACTTACAGGTATTAAAAGCTAATAGTACTGTACTATATTCTAGGTCCCCCCTCTAAAGTATAAAAACTTAACTAAAAAATAATACCTGCTACGTACCTATAAGAAGACAAAAAGACAGATTAAACGCTAAAAACTAGAGAACATTCTTCTATTTTTAAACAACTAGGTATACCCGGTAGGATATTTCGCGTAGTATTATTACTGTTATGAAACGGGGGTAGTGGCTATAGAGCGTATATATTTAAGAAGTCTATAAGACGTTGCGCGATTAATCGTAAGGGTTAAGGGCGTAAGAAGGTGATATACCTACGCGTAGCTAATATAAGCTGTACGTAAGGTATATATAAGAGTACGGGGCTTCCTATAGAGGCCCCTACGGTAGGGTTCTATAATACTACCCCCCCTCCTATAAAGGCGGAGCTCTGGTAACGCTGTGGTTACTATATATATATAGAAGGGACACTTAAGGTATAGAAAAGAAGAAAGGGGGGTATTACTAAAGGTTTAAAACAACGTTATATAATAAGGCTTAGTATCTAAAAATCCAACTAATTAGATAACTTTAACCGCTAGTTAAAGTTCCTAGACATCTTAATAATATTCCGGTTATATAATCGCACTTTACTATAATCTAACGGCAATTTGCCCTTACGTAGTAATATATAACGGTTTAACTCTATAAGGGCTCCTATAGAGGATTAGGTATAAAATCTCTACTTAGGCCTAGTTTCTATAGGTTTGCGTAGTAAAAGTTACTAATTAGATCCTTTACATTTTTAAAGTCTTCCTATAGTTGCTATTCTGGCTAATTTATATCAAATCCTATATATATAGCTCTGTAGTAGAGCCGTTATCCTCTGCCTTTACTAAAGTATTTAGAGTTAATAATTTGTTTAACGGTCTACTTCTTATAGTTTTTATCTTCGTCCTCGTCTTAGATTAGTACTAGTAGGGGTTTAAGCTATATCTGCCTTAGTAAGGGGTTAGGCTAATAGAGGTATAGTAACTATAGGTAAAATATAGGCTATATCCCGCGGGTAGCTAGGGTAAGTAGGAGTTCTAGCTTATATACGGCTCCCCTATTAATAACTCGTTTAATTAGATAGGGGCTGAGGTTCTTATAATTAAGTGACTTTATAGGCCTCTATATAGAGATATTACGTATATTTAGCTATACCTAGTCGCCAATACGTATCTCTGGTGGTGGCGTTCTATAACAGTTAGCGAAGTAGGCTTACTTTGCTTAAGCCTAGGCCATTTCTCCCTTATAGTAGTTAAGTAGATTTTTTATACGGTTTGCATACTGGTTAGTAAGTAGTATCTTAAAGTGTTTTTTATATAGTAGTTTCTTATTAATAGGTTCTAGTAGCTCTATACTAGATTAGGGGTAATAACCCTTATTTGCGAAGAACGGGGTAAGTCCTATAGTAGTTAAAACGTAGTTATTCGCTATAAATTTACCTAGTAGTATGGTGGTGTAATTTGGCCCCTAGATTTAACATCTAGATTAGGCATAGCTTTAGGAGAGCCTAGGCCTTATATAAGTTATATAGATCGGTCTAGAGCCCTTAGAGTCTTTAATAACTTAGATAGGCACAACGGACATATAATACACTCTTTTCTTTCTTTCTTACTACCTGTTCTACTAACTAATTACAACTAACTAACCAACTAACTAACCGACTAACAGACAGACAGACAGCACTGTGACTTTCCTATCTTAGAGAGGTCGTACCCTCCCATATATTTTATGGCATTCCACGTAGGGACGACAGCAAGCTCTTTAGATTAGAAGTCCAGCGCTATATACACAGAAGACGCATAGAAACGTGCTGCAGCCATTAAAAACTATTAAGTCACCATTACCGGAAGCCATTAAGTCACTAATAGGTGCGGAAATTAAGCATGGAACTACTAGCGACGTACGCGTAGGCATCACCATTATTAAGATAAGTTAATAACACTTTTGGAGATTATTATCTAAGACCTATAGTAGACGGAATAAATAACTAGGAGTGGGAATATAAGCATAAGGTATGACAGGATAGAGGATAAAAGAGAGGGTTATAATACATTAGGACCAGTAGAGAGAAGTCTTTAATTTTTTATTTACTATATTTATAATGGTTTATATAATTCTTCTAGCATTTATATAAGCCTCCCTTAAATTTATAAGAGTAATAGTAATAGGACCGATAAAGGGAATACTAGGGATGCTAGGCCCATTCTACAATAACGGCGGAGAAGGAAGTAGGTAGCCTACTAATCTATAAAGTTTTCCTAACCTAGAGGATGCGGTACTAGACCCAACTCCTATAACGTCTAGAACTAATAACCTTTAGTAAAGAGAGGATAAGAACCAGAAGGTTAACTTACCTATCCTAGAAGAAACTGCTAATCCGTTACCTTATAATAAACTACTAATAGAATAAGATAAGGTATATATAATAGCTCAGCCTATACTAGCTCTAGGGACTCTAGGGACTCCTTACTTTACGGGATAAAACGTATCGCAATTTATTAAACAATACGAGCGGCTATATATTTAATACCGTGTTATGGATAATAAGAAGCATTAAGGGCTTCCGGAATATTATAACTATTAGATAAGGACCTAGATCCAAAGTCTACCTAAGTTTATTATTAGTAGATAGACGGAACTTATAAGAAAGCTTTAGACAGACTACTAAGGAAGTAACTACTTTTAACAAGTTAAGATAGTAGAATTCTTAAAAGCGTATATACTATAGTACAGGAATAACCCACCTAGTAGTATACGCAAGTACTATAGACAATTCACACTAATTTCCTAGAAGGTTACTAAAGCTAGTAATTTAGAAAACCGTAAATAAGGATACTAATTTGCAAAAGGACTCCTATTTAAATATTAAAAATATGCTATAACTAAGATAGGAGCTAACCCAGATAAACGAGAGTTTTTTAACTTCTACCTACTAAGGAGGGCTATAGAAAACAGGCTTAATTTACATAAGGGCGTAGACCGCTTATTAATAATAAACCCTAAGGAGCAAGGTCTCCGTTAACTAGTTAGACAATTCCGCGAGTAGTAGCTAGCCATATTAAACTAGAGAGATACTACTCTTCGGCCGCCTGTAGTCTCTTAGCTAAATAAGTTAGTAAGTGCCCGTTATATAACCCAAAAAACGGACCCTAAGCTAAAGAGCCTTACTAGTCAACTCCAGAAGCTTAATCTTAGGACGGTTAAATTAGCAAGCATTATATCTTTAATGCCGTTCCTTAATAGAATTCGCTAAGACCTAATATAGTATATACAGCTCCTAAATAAGGCGTTAGCGCGTTAAGAACAAGTAGGTCTATAACTAGTAACAAATAATAATAGACTATTGCCGTCCTATAAAGGGGCGCTATAAGAGCGATATAAGCTAGGTCTAGAAAGGTATAAAGGATTAAAAAACCCTAGTATATACTAGATATAAGCTAAGACGTATTATAGATATAAAGGCCCTTATTTTTTTATTAACTAATACCTAGAGCTCTAAGAACTAGTTAGCTAGGGGTTCCTATATATAAATAAGAACAACTAAATCTATACTAAAATACGTTAGCGCCTAGGAAATCCACTCCCGTATTTACCGAGCAGCTATTAAATTTAGTTTATTAAAGACTAGCTAAGGCAGAATGCGAATATTAATCCTAATATAACGGCGACAGGTATCTAACTAAATATGTCCTTAGTAGAGCTTATAGAAAGTAATAGCACTAAAAGTAAAAAAGAGCTTAGTAAGTCCTGGGAAGATATATACCAAGTAGAGTCGGTATATATTAATCTAGTAAGAGCAGCAACCCAGTTATAGCCTACAACACGGTTATACAATTTTAGGAAGCTAAGAGGAGACGTTAGGGTGATAAAACCACCTTTAAAACCGACTAGTTTGTAACCGGCAATAGTTTAAAATATATAACTAGGAGGACATATCTAAATCGCACTATAACTACAGCGGTAGGCCCCCTAATCACTAGTAAATAATAAGGAGACTAATGAAATAGACTATACTAAACAGCTAAGAAAAGAAGTAGAGTAAGGAACGGAAGCGACCGCGACCGCTAAAGCACCGCAACTAAAGCCGGTTAGGATAATAGATATATTAAAAGGGAATGTCCTAAGCCTAACTATAATGGCGGATAAGATCTTATTAAAAACTATTAAAGTTACTATTAGTAACTGCCTTGTGTATATACCTAAAGTCACAAGGTTATTCTTTAAGCCTCTCCCACTACCTCTTATAGAACCTTACTAATAAAAGCAAGAGGGCGTTAAGGTATCTATATTATCGGCGTACCTAATATTTTATACTAATTAAGCTGGCCTAATAACTATAGAGGTAGACTAGATTAAACAGGAAGCAGGATTTACCTAGTTTTAATAATAATGTCTAAAGGTAGAAGCACAAATAGGAGATAAAAAGGTTAAGTACTTAATTAACTCTAGAGCGGAGCTTAACCTTATTAAGGAAAGTGTGGCTCTATAACACGGCTTACTAATATTAAGTCTGCCCCTATAGTTATAAGGCGTATATCTAACGTCTATAAATAGGACTTAGTCTAAGTTTATTAGATTGGTGTATATAGCCCCTATAGTTATAGGGGACGTCTTAATATCCACGACTTTTATTACTGTGGGAGAAATATTATATAAGGTAATACTTGGTAAGCCGTAATTAGTAAGGGCTAGGCTAGCAATATAGCGAACCGCAACAGGCCAGGTATCTTATATTATTTAATTAAAAGATAGCGGAGTTAAAATAAGGTTCTTAATATTCTATAAGAACGCAATATTCCTTAAACTAGATAAAGAAATTAGTATAGGTAGTAGTTTAGGAAATATATAACCGGTGCGACCGCTAGGATTATATCTGGGGTTACTTATAACCCAGTATATTAGGATAAGGAGGACGCTAAGGACAGAGAGGAGGGAAATAAGGTGCGACTTCAATAAGGACGTTTGCCATTCTAGATATCCGCTGAATAGGGCAATTAATAGAAAGAAGAGCACAACGCTAGGTAAAGAAAGCTTAACAGTAAAACGTTAAAGGAAGTCCTAAAGAAGCACTTAGGAGGAAGGCAGAAGCCAGTATTTAAAGCGAAGGCTAGATCCCTTATATATTAAATATTAAAGACAACAGATCTATTTATAATATAAATAGAAGGCTATAGAAGTAAGGCCTAACAAAACGCTATAAGTATAACAACTACGTATAAATAAAAAGTAGAGAAGGTCCGCCTAGTTAATTTATTAGCACTAGACAGAACGGTTATAGAAGGAATAATAGAGTGGTAAGAAGTGGCCTTGCGTTAGCAAAAGGCGTCCATTTAAGGGTTGCCCCTTAGTCCATATAATCATTTCCTTAAGCCGTGGTATACTAAGCTAGCCTGTAGTGTATAGCTAAAGCTAGAATAATTAGAGCGCGTAATTGTAGGAGACCTCCAGCTAAGAGAACGAGAAATCTTTAAGGCTATGTTATTTAACCAAGAAGAGACTCTAGTATAGGAGTTCTCTAAGATAGGTTATATTAGTAGAAACGTAACTCCACTATTAAAGATTAAGACTATACTATATAAAGTATAGCAAGTGCCAAACTTCCCTATATTAAGAGCCCTGTAAAGGGAAGTAATAAATATATTATAAGAACGACTAGCTTAAGGGACTCTAAAATATTGCAAAAGCCTATATAGAAATCTATAGTTTTTTATAAGTAAAAAGGAACACAAAAAGTACCGGCTAATTAACGCGGCGATAAATATTAACTAAGTGACTATTAGGGACGTAAATCTGCCGCTATATACTAATAAGTTTTCTAAGGAGTTTATGGGGTGTAAAGTTATATCTCTAGTGGACTTCTTCTCTAGATATAACTAATTAGAGCTAGATATAGAAAGCAGGAACCTAATGGCCTTTATAATACCTCTAGGACTTTTATAATAAATAACGGTACCTATAAAAGGAATAAATTTAGTAGCCTAGTTTATAAGGACAATTACTAAGATTCTAGAGCAATATATCCTATACTATACCTTGCTATTTCTAGATAATATTATAGTAAAAGGACCACAGATAATGTATAATAGAGAAGAGAGCCTTCTAGGCGTACGCAGATACATTCTAGAACACATTATATAGCTAGACAAAGTACTTACAGATTTAAAACGAGCTAGGTGTATAATCTTAGGCGTAAAGTCTTATTTCTACAAGGACGAGATTATAGTAGTTGGTTACCGCTGTAATAGAAAGGGGCGATATCCAAAAGAGTTAAAAGTCGCAAAAATTATTTACTAGAGAGACTGCGAAGACGTTATATCTACCTAAGCCTTTATAGGAGTTATCGTATATTACTAAATATAGGTAAAAGACTTCGTAATAAAGGCAGAGCCAATCTCTAACTACTATAAGTAAACGTTCTATTCGTATGGGGTATAGAGCAGATAACTACTATAAAGACTCTAAAGTATACAATTACTACTATACCCGCGTTGGTTTAACTAGATTATAGTAAGGGGGCTAGGCTAATTATTCTTACCGTTAATAGATATAAGAATGGGTGGGGATACGGTCTTATATAACTGGACGTATAAGGTTATTACTACCTATATTAATACAAGAGCGGCATCTAGTCTTAAGCGGAGCAGAAATACAATTTAGGAAAGCTTAAATATTAGGCATTACTGCATGCATTAAAAAAGTGTTAAGTATACCTATACGGCGTCCGCTTTACGGTTAAAACGGATATAAATACCTTAGTTGCGTAACTAAATTATACTGCCACCAATTTACCAGGAGCCTTAATAATATAATAGCTAGCATAGATTTAGTTATGGGACTTTAATATTAGGTATATTCTAGGGAAGAAGAATAGCCTAGCTAATAGACTATTATAACGACTACTAGATAGCGAACGACCTAATAAGCCGACTAAAGATATTAAAGAGTTTATTAACTGCAAATTAAGTGCTTTAGAATACATGGCTAGCCCAGTTAAAATAGAGGTAGATCTACTACTAGAAGACTCATATTCTAGGAAGTCTTAAAAGATTATAAAATAATAATAATTCATTGCTTAACGTCCGATTTGGATCCCTATTGGGCCCACGCGGACTACTCCTTATATATATATAGGGAGAAAACTCTATTTAAGAAAACCCCGTAATCCATCTCCCTGCCTTTTAGGACTCGCCTATAAGGCGCCTGCAAGTCACTAGTAGTGCTCCTACTACCTTACTTTTTAACCTCTTTAGGAACTACTACTGCCGTAATAAGCCTATGGACGCGCTAGTATTATAAACTTTACTCTACTACTATAGAGTTATTAGGGGGCGCCCGTTACTCGCCCCCCCGCCCTTTATTACTATTTCCTTTATAACCTAAAACTAGTTTAGTACATTTTAGCTAATAAGCTACTAGGTAACCACCTTAAGGCCTTTTTATATTAAGAATAGTGTCTTATAGTTCTCTATACTAGCTACTAAAAGCATTACTTCTTAGTTAGTGCGTAAGGGGTATAACAGTATTATATATTTTAGTGTCTGTCTTAGCCAGCTATATTTATATCTCGGGCTACTTACTAAAACACCCACCTAGTAGAGCTAGTCTTTTAGTCCTATTATTCCTATTCTTAAAAGTATTGCCATTATATTTTCTGCCTTTATTAGGCCTTCTTGGAGCTTTAAAGTGTTTACCCCCTATAGCGTTAACTATACTACGGCTTAGGTTCCTCTTGCCTTAGTTAGCCTCTATACCTTTAACTCCTATATACCTCTCCAGCGTTGGTCCAGCCAGTATTATATTATGGTAGATAGTTTCCTAGCGTTCTTTTATACTCTACTTTAGCTTATTTCTCTCTCTTACTGTTATCTTTACTAGCCTCTTACGCGTCTCCCTTCCTCCTCTATATAGGCTTAGGCCCTAAAGCAGCGCCATTTTTCTTCTACTTTTTTTACCTGTTTCTCTAATATATCTTCCCTACTTTAGGGTTGTTAGTTTATTCCCCTATAAGGCGCCCTAGGGTCCCTCTATAGTTTATTTAGGCGTATCTTAATATACTTTATAATATTAGAGTTACGTTCCTTTTATACCCTTTATATTATAGCAGCTTTAATATATAGTTGTATAGGGGGAATATTAGCTTCCTTCTTAAGTAGTGCTGTGGCCGTTCACTTATATCCGCCTATTATGCTCTAGAAGTAAGCTGTTTAGACCTTTTAGAGTAGTTTAAGGAGCGATTTAGGGGGGCCTTTCTTAGATTCTCTAATGGCCCAAATACTGGACCTATATATTATGGTTGGCCGGACAACTACTATATATAGTAGGCGTAACCTCTAGAAGCATAAACCCTATGTAGAGTTAACAATCCTAGATAATGCGATATACTATACTTAGCCCTTACGGGCCACTTACGCCGCATATACGCTCTACCGGAGCTTACTATCTACCTATACTTTTAATACTTTTAGGCTCTAAACTGGTTAACCCCTAAAGCCTTAGATGCGAATTATATACTAGAGATCTGTAGATTAGTTACGTTTTCTTATAAAATAGATTAGCTGGTATTTCTTTGGTAAGAATTAGACTCCATATTGTCTTGCTTATTCTATATAGGTATTATAAGCTTTCTCTAGTGTTCTACAATTCTCTACGGCTGTTAGCCTGTATATAATTAGGTTTATATTATTAACAAAGCCTATCCCCTAGGTCGCCCCTTCTTTAAAGGAATTAAGCAGGTTACTTATAAAGAAAAGGAAGAGTATAGGTAAGAGGGGTAATCTTTATAGTATTCCTGTTGCAACTATAATAGGGGGGCTTTAGTATTCGCTGAAGACCAATAATATTTCTTTTTAACCTGTAAACCCTTAAACAAATTATATAATCCATTCTGGAAAGCCTTTTGCCCTAAGGATATATAAGAGACGCTTATAGGGTACGTTATTATAGGCGCCACTAATATCTAGGCTAAGTATTAATACTATAAAGTCCTTTCGCATTACCCATATAGATTTAATGGTAGCAGCAAGTAGCGTAAGTACTAATAGTGTTAAGCGGTTCTTTCTTACCCCTATTTAGCTTTATAGTAGTAGGGCGTATTCCTTAGCCGTGTCTACTATGCGATCCGCTATTACCCTTTCTAAGATCTTGCTAAGGGTATTCTCTAGGGCAATAGGGCGGTAGCTCCCTAGAAATAAGTAGTCTACTTTACCTTCTTTATATAGGATAAACGTTATTATAGCTCTTCCGAGTCTTAGGTAGTAGCCTATTATAAAGTATACTCTAGCTATATCCGCAAGCCAAGGTGCTATTAATAATCCGCAGGTCTTTAGGGCTTTATTTAGAATCCCATCTAGTCCTAGTACTATATTATTTAAAAGGCGGCTAATAGTTCTGGTCATTTCTTTAGTTATTATATTGCTGTTAACCCTTAGGCAAGTCACCGGTGCTTTACCCATGATATCGCTGAGGTCTACTAAAACTAGTTAAGGGAAAAATCTTTCTATAAGGATCTTTGCCTTCTTATTATTATCGCTTATAGCTAGTAATTTACCTAGTCTTCGCAGGGGCGGAAGGTATAGGTCTTCTACTAGGCGTCCCGCCTTTTTCTTTACCTATTTCGCTATCCTCTAAAGACCTTTATTGTGGGGAAGGCTCGGGTTAGTAGTATGCTTATTTATAAACCGTCTCCAGCTATTCCTTACTTCTTTTTTTAGGGTATTCTTTAGCTAGTTTCTTATATCTTTATATTGTCTCTCATCTTTAGGATTATAGCTGCTTATATATTTTCTTCTTGCTTATTATTAGCTGGCAACAAGAACCGTATATTATGCGGACTATACGTGTTATATATAGGGGCCCGGTTTTAAGACCGGGCAGTACTCTTTTAGCCCGTTTTTAATTGCTGCCTAAATCCTTTCTAATCTTTGGTCAATTTCCTTAGGGGTAGCTAATAAGCCTCGCTCGTTTAGTATTAGGTGGATTTCTTCTAGGTCTTAAAGTTATTATTTAACTATGCTAAGGAAGCTATTTATCTTAAGCTTTCTTATTACGTATCTTTTGCTATTAAGTTACGCCTTAATATCCAGATCTAGCTATATTTGGATAGGGATATGGTCTAAAGCGAGTACCTATTTTTCTTTAGGGTTGCACCTTTTAAGTCTCTAGTATAGGCCTTTATCTATAAATATAAGGTCAATTGTACTTCTAGCAGTACCTTGTTGCCATGTAATTGCTCCTAGGGGGGTGGCTAGCTTAAGGCCCCAAGTGTTTATGGCTTTTAGTAGGCACTCTACCTATCATTCAGCAGCAATATAAATACCCCCCTACTATAGGTGGTGGAGGTTTATATCTCCTAATAGAATAGACTCTATGCCTTTAGTTTCTAGTAAGCTTATTACTAATATAATATTCTTTATTTATAGGACCCCTTCGACCCTAGGGTTATACATATTAATAATCTATACTGGTCCCCTATATGTCTAAATTATTATAACTCTAATATTTAGGTTAACTGCCTGCTATAACCATAAGAATAGGCTAATAGCCTTACTGATTATAAAGCACACGCATATAGCTGCTTTTAGTTTATATAGGAGCTAGAATCCTCAGGGGTAGTATATTAATTATATGTAGGCATTATAATACGGCTCTTATATAGTAAGGATATAGTGTTTCTCTAGGTCTAGGCTGTCTAGTAAGGGCCTTACAAGACGGTGGTTTGTATTGCCGTAGTTATACTATATAATGGATAGGTAGCGGACCCCCGGTAAGGGTCCTTCACCTCTTCTTTATTCCTCACTTCTTCTATTTTCACTTTCTCTAGGACATTTAGAACTTCTATCTCTTGTGTCTACACCCTAGTTGCTACTTATTTTATATAGAGCTTTCTATTTCCATATCTTGTGTTTCTACTAGCACTTCTATATCTAAATCTGTTATTATCTCCGGTTCTTCCCCTATTCTTATTAGTTAGCTATATACCCTTTAAGAGTCGGCTATAAATGTTATATTTACCGCGTTAAGTCTAATTCTTAATTGTCCTGGTCTTAAGCTTACTATAGCTGTCTATAAGGGTCTTCCTATAGGGCGTCCTCTCCCATATATCCCCTGTAATCCTTATATCCCTATATAGTTTAGTAATATCGCGCGGCCAGGTAGTTATATAGTAGAGTTTAACATACCTACTTATCCAGGCCTCTACCTCAGTTTTTAAGTAGCTTTCCCTTACTAAGCCTAAGGGCCTGGGGCTTTCCATAAGCAGTTAGCTGCCACCACTAATTAACAGGGAATTTTACCATTTTTTTGGGTATCTTATAATGGGATTAGCCTAAGTACTAGACTGCCCCCCAGCAGTCTATATAAGAGTCTCCTCCTAGAGTTAGTACGCTTTTATACGGCTTAGGAGCCTTCCATAGCCTCTAGTTTTACGCCTTTCTTTATTATTTCCGCCGGTATAAGCATAAGCTGCCATTTCTAGGGGTTATAACTCCCTTCTTACGTGCCTACTGGCGTAATCCTACAAGGGCGTTATAGCTGCATCCTATAATATAGAAGCCTTAGGTACCTTCTATAGTTAAGGCCTAGACTAAAAAAGCCTCCTTTACCTAAGTAACTCCTATTTACTCCTTAAGTATATCTTACTAACAAGCCGCCCTAGAGGCGAACAGTTCCGTCTATTAATATACTAACACGTATATCCGTTCTCTTAAGCTATATAGTAGTCTTCTCCGGCTAGGATATAATCCTACCTATATACTAGGTGCACTAGGGGTTAGAGCCTAGCTAAGGGGTAAGGTTTCTAGAGCTAGCAGTAGCTACTACGCACTACGCCCTATAGGAGGCTAGTAGTAATATAGGGGCGTAACACCCTATATACTACCAGCTCCCATTTTACGTTGCCTATAAGGGTCTCCCTATAATAGGCTAACTATATCTTATAGAAGAGGGGCTATAAAGATACTAGGTCCCATACCAGATAACCTACTCTCCCCTCTCCTACTAACTAAGCTTATGTCCCCCCCTTTTATAAGCTGGCCTATATCTCTAACTATTAAGTCCTTATCCAACTGGCCTATGTTTCCCTTATAGCCTCCCCTATATATATGTATTAGGTTATATACACTACGCCTATTAAGACCCTCCTGTAAGTCGCCTTATACATATATGCATTAGGTTGCATATACCACGCCTATTAAGACCCTCCTATAAGTCGCCTATAAGTTAACCGTAAGTCAAACGCCATAGGGCCGTTAAAGCTGGCCTATGTTTCCCTACCTAGAGCTTTGCCTATATTTCCACCTCATTAGGCCGTCTAGTCGCCGTCGCGTCGCCGTCACAGCGCCGTTACGTCGCCGTCCCCCAGGTCGCGCGCACTACGCCTATTAAAACCCTCTTTTAAGTCACCTAATTATACTAGATACTAGATAGGCCCTTATAGAGGGGCCTTAATAAGTTCTCTAGGCGGGGCCTTAATAAGTTCTTCGCGGTGGCCTTAGGGCCTTAATAAGTTTTATACGAAGTATTTATAATATATTAACCTTAACAAGTTCTTATAAAAGGAGGATCCCTACGCCCTTATTGCGCTTACTTTGCGATCTTAGAGCTAGTGCAAGCCTAAGGGTGTCCTATTATACGCCTAGGACGCGTTTACGTTAACTAGCTAGATAAGGCCAGTTTTGGGCCTAGCTATAAGCCAGGTAGTTATATATCGGGCGGTTTTCGTATCCCAGTTTCCCTTAATAGGCCTCCCTAGATGGTAGAACTAGAGCTCTAAGCAGAGGCAGTAAGGCTCCTAGTGTTATTAAGGGCGATACTTTACACGCGTCGCGGGCTCGTCACCATAGAGTCGAACGACAGCGCTACACGCGCTGCGACGGCTCTCTACCATCGCCTCTGCACTTGGCTATTAAGAGGAATAGGATTCCAGATAATGTTTCCACTCGCGGCAACGTAGACGCGTATAGTAGGGCTTTGCGGGCAAGATTATAAAATAGCTAGTAACCTTATAACGTCTAGAAGAAATAAATATCAAAAAATTCAAAAAGTTTAAATAACATGCGCTAAAATTCCTAGTACGTAATTAACAGCTCTTTTACCAACAGTTAAAAAATATACTAATGTAAAGGGTAGTTAATAATAAGGACGCTTAGTAAGAGATTATTAAAAGCCTTTATAATTAAAGCAGATATTATAAATAAGAAGGAACGTATTAGAGGATCTTAAATTAATATTAGTAGCTGGGGCTATAGGATTAGATATTATAGTATATTAAGTCGTATCTATAATGCTAGGAGTAATAGCCGGGATAGGAAGAAGAAGCAATATACCCTACGTAGGAGTCCACCTTATGGCAAAGAGTAGTAGTAGATATTATATTTATACCTCTAAGCCGTTTTAGATTCTAGTACCTAGTTATTACTTAAGAATATATATCTAGATAGGTAGAAGCTCAGGCCCTTTAAAATAAGGATGTAAAAAGTATAGCAAAGTTCCTTTATAAAGATGTTATCTACTAATAGGGAGCATTTAGACAGCTCTCTATAGATAGTAAAAGAGAGAATGCTAATATTACCGCTACGCTCGTAGAGCTCTATAATATTAAAAGGGTTATAGCTTCTACTTACTATGCTTAGGCGTAAGGCTTTATAAAGTAAGACCACAAACCTATAATAGATGCTTTGGCGAAGATAGATAGCTTATAGCTAGACAATATTTATACCGTTTTATAGGTAGATAGGACAACTATTAAGCGGCCTACAGGAATAATACTGGTAAGAGTTATATGCGGATATAAGCATATCCTTCCTATTAAACTCTACATACCTACTTAGCAGACACTACCTTAGCAAACAGTTTAGACCACTATAGAGCTACTAGCACTTTATATAAAGCAGTTTAACTAAAGAGACGTAGATGTAAAAGAGGCTATTACGTATATAAGATAACTAAGGGTAGTAAATAAGGAGTACTTTAATAATATTTACCGCATTTGCCAGAATGGATTTAAGGTTAAAAATATAGTTATGCTTTATAATACGTAGCTTAAGCAAGACTATTCTAGCAGTTGCAAGTTAGATCTAAAATGGCTAGGCCCGTTCCGCGTACGTAAGAGTCACCCTTATAAAGGATGGTACTTAATTAAGGATCTTAACGGCACGCCGTTCCGTAATTAAACTCCAGGGAATAAATTAAAGAAGTTCTATTAATAATAGATATCTAAGGTCCGCTAGGAAGACTAGCTTAACTAATTAGGCAAAACTATACTATAAGAAATAACAGCAGAGCCAGAACCTAAGGAGGATGCTATATAAAATCCACCAGTATTATAACGCCGTATAGTTTAAGAAGTGCGCATTTTAAAAAGATCGTTTAATAGAACTAAGTACGAAACATTTAATTAGGGGATAGTTAAGTTCTAAGGTGGGGGAGGGGATATAGATAACAGCCGTGTAATCTATCCGTTTATTTGCCGTATTTTCTAAAGCTCTTTCTATTACGCTTTTTTATTTACCTTTTTAGTTAGGAATCTAATATGTAGTAGTAGTAAGGTAAGGATAGAAGAATATTTACGCATAACTATCTAGTATTATTTACTGCAAAGATATTAGTTCCGCTCACTGCCTTTACTAAGCTAATAGCAATTTTCCATCCTAGGGATAGAAAATTATAATTAGTCTATTTAACAATTAGAGCCAGCAGAACTCCATACCACTACCCAGATTTAGTAGACTATTTAAATTAGGAAGCCCTATTTAGAACTTTACCTTTTTAAAGTTATAAATTAAATAGAATTAACAACAGCATATTTATTATATCTTTATCTAGCAGACCTCTAATACTATATAAAGAAGCTAAGTAATAGATTAGTAACGTCCTTACAGAAGTTAGAGGCTTTATAGTTAATTAGCGTTAGGTAATACTCCTCTAAATCTATAACAAGATTCTGCTCTCTTAAGAAAACTACGCAGATACTACTAGTATAGTAGTTAATTTTGTTAACCAGGATAATAGGCTATAAGTATCTCTAGAAAGGGACGCGTTCTCATTAATCTTTAAGGACATCTCTAACATTAGTAAGATGGCAAAAGATTAAAGAAATTAGTGCAATAAAGCTAGAGAAACTATCCAAAAATCTTAGGGATAAGGTGTTCTTAACGGTCTACTTAAATACGTAGTCTCCTACTACTTCCTTTCTACCACCTAAAAGCTTACCGTCTATCTACTTTATAAAGTAACGGCACAAGTTAATAAGGCCCTAATTAATAGGCTCAAACATCTAGGATATGGCATTAAGAACACTACTTAACTACAGCTAACTGATTTCGCGCTCGCGCTAAAGATACTAGGAAGGGCAGTATTAGATTAGGTAGTAAATAAACATAGCTTAGGAAGACACTTAACTAGCTTCCTTATTCTAAATAAGGACCTACTACTAAAAAGTAGGAGACTAACTACTATAGGGCTAAAGGTTACTAATATCGGAATTAGACAAGTAGGAGAGAGCTTAGCTCTTATACTATAAATATATTTATAATATGCTTCTAACATAATAAATCCCTTAACCTTTTAGCCATTAACACCTGTTTAAGGAGGAGGCGTTAGTATTATACTAAGTCCGTCCTAATAAGGATTACCTATATTAGTTAACTTACCTTTATTATCTATAAACGAGAGCATTCTCGCAGCTAGAACGCCTATTAGCTCGCCCTTATAGCTACTAGTATCTTTATTAAAAAGGAATCCAAGAAAAGGGCTAATAATTACTTACCTAGAAGTAGGAGGGCTAGGAGTAGAATTAATATTTAATAAGAACGTTATTAAGCTAGGAGATAATAAGGAGTATATTAAGGAGGCCGTAAATACTATAGTAATACTCCGCGTAAAATAAGGGTATAACTGCAAGGATAATATGCCCGCTTATCTTAAGGCGTCCCTAAACTAAATTACTAAAATTAAACCAACTAAGGTTATAAAGCTCTTGCGTAGTTAGTATAGGGCAGCTGGTTCTAATCTAGAGATATATAAGGTCTGCTAGATATATATATAAGCTATAGGAGGACGTATAGGTTTAGCAATAAAGGGTCTAAACTATGCCGCACTATATTACAGACTCCGTTTAATATATTACGCTTATAACCACCTCAGCACTATAAAGACTAATCCTACTACGTACTCTTAGTTTAGAAAGGCTTATAGACCTCTAGTTCCGTCTAATTCCTTAAAACTATACAAATTTATTTATAGCTTAGCGCTAAGGTTCTTATATAATAGAGAGGCTTTACTTAATCAGATAATATCACCAGAAGACTAAGAAGTGTAGTAGTAAGAAGTATCTGTAATTTTAAACATATTTAGATAGTAGTAGGATTCTAGTATCTCGGCGATAATTAATAAGGAAATGCGTATATACCGCCACTATTAGCGTCTAATTAATAGGCGGCTAAATTACGGCTAGTTAAGAACAATGGTTTACAGTCTCTACTAATAGCTAATAAAATAAGACCCTTAGTATTATTATCTCTATTACGCCCTTAGACCTAATAGCTAGTAGCAACTTATTTCCTACCCTTATTATACGAAATTCGCAGTTAAAGGAGACTCTACAGCTTTCCGCTATATTAATATTAATATTCCCTCGCTCCTTAAAAGTGGACGCAGTACTAATATAATCTAAGGGAGCGTTTCTCTAAATAATAAGACTAAGGATAATTACATAATTATCCTACCCGGCATGCATTACCACCTAAAATTATAGTAGGAGGATCTTAAGGCGCAAGAATTAACTAAGGGCGACGGATTCGTTTATAAGATCTCTAACTAAAACTAGACCACTAAAGACGTAGAAAAGTATATAACTAACTAGGTAGCTCAGCCATATAAGAAAGGAGATGTGCGTATAACTATACCTTATCTTCCTTATAGAGTAAAAGGACCTTTAACTAGAACCTAGCAAATAATGCTACTATAGTTTATTAGTATTTAGGACGATTATAATAACCTTAAGGTCACTAAAGGAGGTACTTAGGCAGAGTTGGTAGATACGCACTAAGACTTAAGAGCGCCGCCCTATACACCGTCTAGACATATTAATCTCTACAGCGCAATTCCATATCGCTTCCCTATAGTAGTTAAGCTTATAGCTACCAGCACTCTATTTAACGCCCTTCTTAGTAAACAATAATAGGTTTCTCTAGCGGTAGTTTAAGATTATAACCTTTTTCTTAATAGTAACGGGAATAAAGTTAGGAAATAGATGCATTCCTACTATCTTAGGGCCGTTAAGAATTATAAAGATGCGTTTAAGCTAATACATGCAACTAAGATAGAACGCTTTAATAGCTACTCTTACTTCTACTACATTAATAATAGAATTAATCCTTTAGCTATTATAATAGATCTAAGTAGAGTGCCCCTAGTTATTACTAAAGAACAAAGTTATATAAAGCTGCCTAAAGAATTATAGGACAGAACTAAGCAAATGGAAGGGCATAAAAAAGCTATATTATCTAAGAGCCGCTAGTCTAAAGTCTCTCTTACTACTTAGCCAAGTAAACGAGAACGGTCTTATTTAACCAGAACGGAGTCTCCTCGTTTACTATCTTAGGTTTATAGTAAGGGCAAGGAACGTATGCAATCACCTACCGCGCCTTTATTTTAAAGATAAGGAGTTTTAGAGTTTCGGAAGTCGTTAGGGGACAACAACTTAGGTAGGGGAGGTATATAGTGGTGTAATTTAGCCCCTAGATTTAACATCTAGATTAGGCATAGCTTTAGGAGAGCCTAGGCCTTATATAAGTTATATAGATCGGTCTGGAGCCCTTAGAGTCTTTAATAACTCGGATAGGCATAACGGATACACAATACACTCTTTTCTTTCTTTCTTACTGCCTGTTCTACTAACTAATTATAACTAACTAACCGACTAACTGACCGACTAACAGACAGACAGACAGCACTGTAACTTTCCTATCTTAGAGAGGTCGTACCCTCCTATAGTAGGAGGTAACCTACCCAGTTATTTTAACTATAGGCAACTACCTGTCGTAGGTACGCTTTTATATTAGTATTAGCGTTTTTCAGTTACCTAGTAGTTTTATAATAGAAGGATATAGATATCTTAACGGAGATGCTAAGGCGTTAGTAGATTTGTCTCTATATATTAGAGTTAAATTATATACCTTAGTTGGACGTAATTAAGTTAAGTAACCTATATAGTTAGTAAACTTTATAAAGGAAGGTATTAGTAACGTTGCTAACGGCTACGCCTTTAGTTGGGATATAGTGGCGCTCTTTTATAAGTCGGCATATTATTATAAGGATATTCTTATAGGTACGGCCGAATCATTTATAGGATAGTAGGTTAATAACGAAATCTATAGCGATATCTGCCTATTGTTATATAGGTACTAATAGAGGGTGTAGTAATCCTTAGTACTTTATATTAAAGGCCTTAGTATACTTATAACTATAATAGGTACCTATAAAGCGTTTAACTAAGTCTATTATTTTTTTAGCTAAAAGTAGTATTAGATAAGGAGCTTATAGGTTCTTTCTTTGCTTAGGTAGCCGCTTAATTAAAGGTTATAGGCTATTTAGATTAGTTACCGTTATAGGTTTTCTAAGTTAGGGATAAATAGGTAACCTCTATAATAAAGCCTGTTCTCTTTTACTTCTAAGGCTGCTATATTAATCTAGCCTAAGCTTTAAAGGTTAGTAGGTAACGTATAGGCGCTAGCGGTCTTTATAGTAATAAGTTAATATAGTAATAGGCCAATAGAGATGTTATATACCATAGTAATAAGCTTATTAATTTTAGGAGGTAACTTTAGTTTTATAATATAAAGCTAAGATATAGTTAGCTCTATTATAGGTAGTATACCTAAGGCTAAATTTTATACTTTTAGAACTATCTGTTATTAAAACTAATTATAAGGGTTATCTTTAGACTAAGGAAGGTCTTGCGAGCGGCGTATTAGGCTATTAGGCTTAGTACCTTATACTCTTA
>Ga0307515_10004923_pt1 | contig 27290 bp, 31 predicted proteins | sample 17_EM_MG_FD_194513 | JGI IMG/M metagenome (GOLD analysis project Ga0307515, IMG submission 194513) | Populus trichocarpa ectomycorrhiza microbial communities from riparian zone in the Pacific Northwest, United States - 17_EM | ecosystem: Host-associated > Plants > Roots > Unclassified | place... | reverse complement strand
ACGAGGCGGAAACCCCACTCAGCGTCCCATATTCAATCGCGCAATTGAGTGCACACAGGCATTGTTAGAATTCTATATGTATGCTCGATATAAATCTCACGATGATGCAACATTGAGCTACATGGAGAACGCCTTGCATCGTTTTCACACCTTCAAAGATGTTTTCTTACTCGGGCGAGCCGGCAAACAGGCAAAGGCAAAAGCCAATGCCCTGAGAACGGAACTCGTGAAGAAGCGAAACGTAGACGAGGAAACCAATGCTGAAACTTGGACGCCATCCAAGAAGCGGCCCGAAATGAACGCCTGGCGGGATTATATCAGCCACGAGATAGATGCTTCCAAAGAGTTAGAAGCCTACTTCGACTTTCCAAAGATCCACTTGATGTCTCATTGGGCCGAACAGATTCATCGATACAGAGCCTTGCAACAGTATTCTGCTGAGAGACATTAACAAGCACACAAAACGAACCTCAAGGACAGTGGAAAGCCTCGAATCACAATCTCAACTACCTGCCACAAGTAATCACCTTTCAGCGTCGCATCCTCTGCTTCGAAATGAGAAAGCTCTATCTCCAAGCCCTCATTGAGCGTTGGGAGAACAGCGCTGCCGCCTGGAAAGTCCTCCCATCCGGTGCTGATCTGGCTGCCCCCCTGAGCCCCGAGTCATATGTGAAGCCCCAATCCATGGGACCCCAAAACCGCCGTGATGGAAAGCATCATGACTCTATGATCAAAGACTTCAGAGCATTACTCGACAATACGCATGACGCAACGCACCGGGAGGCAATATACAGCAGCACGCGGGAGTTTATAAAGCGTAAGAGTCGTAACAAGACTTATATATCGGACGAACAACTGCACGCAATGGAGCTCTGTATTTACCATGGTATTAAGTTTCAAGTTGAGGGTTTAGAAGGTGAACGCATATCTCAGATGTGTCGATGCACAGGAAGCCAGAGCTGGTGCGGAGGGGATGAACGGAATGACTGGGTATGGGTAAAGCAACGCCCGGGGAGGTGTTATGGCGTGCTGAATGGGCATCTCCCGTGGCCACTGCAACGACTATTCAAAATCAAGCTCCAAAACGAGGATAGAGCTTTTGTTGAGTACTGGTTAGCCCTCGCGCTCACCACAATACCTGAAAACTCGGGTAACTTGGATCCTATCTAGAAATTTGTTCAAATGTGAAAAGCACCGGCAGCCGTTGCTTTGCAAGTTTTCAGCGTGGGAAACATTGTCGGCTGCGCGCACGTAATTCCAGAGATAGCTACTAGTAGTAAGACAGGAGACAGATGGAAAGAGCAATGGATTCTCAATAGCCACATTGATTTGGCGACTTGAAATGATGTGTATAATTAGTAAAGAGAGAATTGCATTTTGGGCGCACGTAGAAGGAATGCGAGGAGAGATTTTCGCAACGGCACCCATTGCATTGCAATCCCGATGCAAGCGGGTACCCAATGAACCCATTCCGACGTATGGTCACAATTGGCCACAATGCCAGAGTGTTCGTTTGAAATAGGAGACCAACAGAGCGAGAAGAAATGGTGAAACCACGATCGGAGGGCGATATGCCACACGACGCATGGTATTGAGGCCGGTCGCGGCGTAATCCGTCACCGGGGTGTCTTTGACGCCTCTGATGGAGCGTGTCCACCCTGATGGAGCCATTCCGCCCAGATGGAAATATTTGTTGCTGATGTAGACTGTCTCACAGCCAGTCTTCCTTCATTCTCATGAATATGAGTTCACCCCTGAATGTTATTACAGCTCCTGGTGTGCCTCCCTTCTGATACACTGCCACCAGCCAGCTCTTTATAAGAGCTCAATGGTTAAGTGAGCTTGTCGCATTGAGACAGTTGTGAGTTAACTAACAATAAACTCGTTACACCTTCCAATCAACCCCCACCAGATTAACCATGTCCAAGTACTCTTCCAATTTTGTTGAATCATAGCATCCAAGTGCATCTCTGAGTTCATGCAACCTCACCCTCCAAGTGTATCTCTGAACTTGCTCCATTTCAGCCTCCAATTTCACATAATCATGGCTTCCAAGTGAATCTCCAAACTAGCTCCATCACAGCATCCAAGTTCTCACGATTATGGCCTTCTAGTGTATCTGCATTCTCCGTCAATCACGGCTTCCATGTCCAGCTCCAAACTTGCTCCATAACCACCTCCCATGAATCTCTGTCTCCTGTTGATCTCAGCCTCCAAGTTCATCAGCCAACTCACTCAATCACAGCCTCCTAGTACACACAATCATGGTGTTCACATACATCTCCAATTTCACTCAAATACAGCTTCCAAGTGCATTCCAGAAATCACTTGATCTCCACCTCCAAGTACATCTTTGAGTTCACAGAGTTATGACCTCTGTCCAAGTGCTTCAAACTCGCTCAATTACAGCTTCCACATGCATCTCTAATGTTCAAATAATTGTCGCCTCCAGGTATTCCAATTGTGCTCAAGTGCCATCTGCAGCCAGATTGACTGTTTGTATATATATAGATAGACTTAGATAGATAACACATACCATAGTATGATGTAGCAATTCTTCTTGTAATTGTAACAAAGACGAATATAATAGACAAAATGGCTTGTGGTTATGTGACTCTAAAAACCCTGTGGTGAGAATATCGCATCAAGTTTGAAGTCTTCTGCAGAGCTGCCCAGTGGTCTCATCAGCTGCTCTCGTAGTCTCCCACAGATACTTTCATCTGCTCCTGGAGTCTCCTACTTATACTCTCATCTGCTCTTGAAGTCTCCCACAGACCTTTGCAGAGCTCCCAGCTGCTCCAAAATTTGGCTATCCTATAAGTCATATATCATAGCATCTTGAATGCACCTCCATAACTTCAGGTGCTTTCAGATGCACTTGAGAATGCTCTTGCATTGAGAGAGAGCACTTTCCTTAGCTCCATGGGGGCTTGGGAGTATGTGGAATTGCTTAGAAGCAGCAGTAAGGTTGACAGGAGTGTCTGGGAGATTTGCATATAGCTTCTGAACCGTTTTACATTTTGCTGATGTGCTTGCATTCCACCTTTTGTGGGTGTATGTGTTCACATTCAGTCCAGGGCTGAAGGTGATGATGGCGAAGGTAATGGTTTTGGTGATGGTAATTATTGTACCAGAAGCACTTGGACAAGTTGGTAGGATATGGCAATGCTAGCATCAAAGCTTCCACAGACTTAGAGGCTTTAATTAGCCAAAGCTTCTGCAAACTCAGAGTTCACCATCAGCCAAATGCTTTCCATGGAAAACTCTACTCCACCCAAAGCATGGCTCTCTCAAGCAGATTATCAAGCAGACTTTCAAACAGGCTCTAGAGTAGGCTTTCAATCAGCAGTGGGCTCTGATTCTAACTTGTAGTGATAGTGTATACAGTACTTGTATAATGGTGAAGGCTGTAGACAATAAAGACAGGTATCAGTCTGTCTCTGGCAGGCAGCCATATATAGTACCATAGGCTTACATGTACATCTCTATGAATTGACTACAGATAACTATAGACTGCGTATTGTGTAGAAATCTACAGGAAGCTTGCTATACGTAATGTGTGTAAATGTGCAGATGTAGCTCAGCCTATCGGTGATGAACACTGTCACCTATGATTCATTGGGTTGAATATAGCTGCATACATAATTTGAGCCACAATTCTACATACTCCACATTTCATATATTGAACTGTTTGTTACTATATCAAAATTTGGAAATTTAATTGGATAAGATATCATAGATTCAAATAGTGATTTTTGGTAGAATTAAGTATATATGACCAGTTAACCAATAAGAATACTTTGTGGTCACTGCATATTGATGACACCCACATTTATATACATATAATAAGCTGTACTCTGTAAAGTCTGCTATGTTAGGGGTTCTCCCTTAACAGAGTATATGTAACCTCAGATGACCAATGATGGGTAATTGTCAGTATACTTTCGAGTCATCTGACATACATAACGGCTACCCTAGGCATCCTGAGAACTTTCAGTCATGATATCCTTTAGCGGGGATAGAGTGGTACTCGTCTCGATTGGATAGAGGAGTTTCGACATCTAGCGGATTCATTGAAGGGGCAATACTTACGTAGTCCTGATTTGATGATGCAATAACACTGCCAGATCGAAAGGGTTAAAAGCCCTGCCGAGCGTGTTGTTTTCAACCAGATTCACTCTTAGATTTAGCGGGATTATGTTTGATTAGACTGGAGAGTACTCCCACTCACAAACACGGCAATCGTTAGCCACTAAGCTATTAAGCGGGATCTTTAGACCGATCGTTTCATGTAACGTCGGAGCACTGGGCACTCCCCGGACAAAGTGAATGGTCTTGGCCTAAGCTATGGCGTGATTGAGGGATTTCGACACTGGCTTTTGATATGAGGTCTGAAGCATCCCCGCACATTAGATTGTGACGGTATGGCAACTGCGAGTGTGCGACATGCCTAACCATGCATGCGTATACGTGTCAATTAATCTACGTCGGCATGGTAGTGGTCGCCCGCCACTTACATCTATGAGGCAGTCATACAATACTATGATGTGCTAAAAGACACTGCTGGCTATGTTCGGCAGATGTTTCCAATTACTGAACCATATGAGAGTGAGATGTCCAAGTTGAAGTTAGGATCTGATATATGATATCATGCGATGGATGGCCTGATTCTTATCAGGATCGTAAGCTTTCAAACCACATTGCATGAATACGATAACCTTGGGGAATTCGTGGCAATCTCTACCATGCGTGTTCTAGTAAGACTTGCTTAAACATGCATGCGTACGTGTACGAATGTAAGATGCAAAGCACGTTGCTATCACAATCATGGAAGACGAAGAATGGGTGCACATGCATAACACCCGAGAAGATTCTATATAAGAGATTCCATTGTTCCGACAATGAGAAAGACAAGCTCGAGCAGCGAAACAAAACAGCAATATCTACCAGCGAAAGAAAACCATTATTTATTATTGAGTTTTTATGATACCTATATCTACCTATTGTTATAAAATTTATTAGCTTTCTGTAGCGGCAGCCCCGCACCATTCAATAAGTATTACCTTGAGTAATGACCTTAACCTTCGAAAACGACAACGATGTTATAGTGTATGCATTAGAGAAAATCATCAGTTATGCCAGGAAGAATCAATATATCTTTGTGGCGCAGAGTATCTGGTGGATAGCTTCTGTCATTGGTCTTACGGAAGGGTTAGTAACGCATATCGATAATCTATGGTCACAAGGGATTACGGAGTTAGTTGGTATGTCAGTTACGGACCAACCTAATAAGGAGGGAATTACCACGCCTCGGGATATTCAAGATTGCTCGATCATCGATATTGAATCAGGTCATATTCATCTCGACAGAATATTTCAAGTCGATAATACATTAATCGATAATTGCACTCTTGAGCATAGTGATTCCGAATTAGGCCGGGCCTCACAGGTTATAAGGGAAACTAAGGAGTTTATTAGTAAATCCCAGAAGGAAAGGAAGAAAGCTTTTAAAAGAAAGGCTGATCCGCTGTTGCATACAAGATCAGGAAAAATACCAGCAAAACCTCTATCTCGGAAGCAAAGGAATTGTTTGCAGGCAGTTCCTAGAGATACTATTGCTGCATACTTAATTGAGAGAAATTAGGATCTACGGCCGTGCATAAAGTACTTGCTCAGAAGTACCTTACGGTATAACTAAGTAAGGTTACTTAGGTGGAAGCACCCCCGTAACATGCTATCCGAAATTTGATAGAATTTTTTATATTTGCAGCTGAATAAGTAAGTGCACTTATCTTGGCAACTGATTGGCTAGCAGACACATAAGTAGAGAGCAAAAAGAAAGAGAAAGTGGGGTCTGTATTAGAGAGAAATTCCCTCTACTCAAGTACTTATATAAAGATAGACCAAAAGTGAGAAACTAGGCCAAATCTGGACTGTGCCTACTGAAACAGGCTCAACATGATCCACCATACCACAATAGGACTAAACTTGGCTGTAGTGGCTTGGCACCTCCATCGTAAAAAAGTCCTATCCCTCAAAATTTCGGGCAAAGATTTCATCCAAGTCTATACCGGTACGTTCTACAGTAGATTAAATGGATCTGTCGCATGGATGTGTTCATATATATACTGCACAATGCACAATGCATAATGCACATGCACAATGCACAATGCTCATGCAAGATGACATTGGTAAAACAGAGTCATTCAGCCATTTCTTTTTTGAAGAAAAAATGGGGGTGCTGGGCCAAAGGGCTTCTCCGCCTCATGACACGATTCGACTTGATGAAGAGGTCGTTGGTATGGTGTAAAGTTATGAATTGTCTCGTGCCCGCATTTCTAGTCTCGCGTGCATGCTCGCTGTTGGCTGAAATTTATTTTGCAGGCTGGGAACGAGACAAAGCTAGGAATAAGATACGAACTGGAGAGACTCTGGGACATATGCGTTTATAGAGCACTTGGTACAACCACAGGGACAAAACATTATCCATTGACCCCTCCCGTCTAGTGTAAAATATTTACCAAAAAAGAAGTCAGTCGTCACTTATGATAGATCTATTTCTCCTTCGTCTACATCTCCGTAGTCGTCTGTGGTAATAGTATTCTGGTTTTCAGAAAACTCTTGCTGCTGCATCTGGGATAGGTAGGCCTGCACTGTTGGGTGTGACAGGAGTGTTGCTTGCTAGTGTGTGTCAGTATGGAGGTGGTAGTGGAGTTTTAGGGAGGTTACTTGTTTCTCAAACATATCGACCGCATTAAGCAGTAGTGTTTCCTCTAATTCTCGAAGCTCTGTAATGACCGATAGTGGTTGTGGTCTGTAATGCTCATGCTCTTTCTGTCCTGCAGGCTCTTTCTCCTCAGTCGCCCGTTTCACTGCTTCGTCATGTTTAACAGTCAGCAACCTGCCCAACTGCGCCTCCACACGCTCCTTCAACATCGCCACAGCGCGCAACTCAAAGACCTCCCACATCTCGCTCGCTTGCAGGAGCTCCTCGAGCCTCCGTGGGTTATTTCTTAGATTCAGTTCCTCGTCTCTAAACAGTACCTGCAGCTTCTGCTCCCCTTCCATCGTATGAAGTACGTGGAAAAACAGCCCATCCTCTTCATTGACTACGCTGAGATATATAAACCCAGCCTCCCAGTCCACACTATCGTCACCAGTTTCAAAGATCTTTACATTGCGTGGGGCTGGCCAGACAGCTTCCTTCGCTCTCCCCAGAGGGTCGTCACCAGACGCGGGGAGCGAAAGCGTTAGTGATCTCGCACTACTGAGTGTCACTGGGAGGAACCCGTACGAGAATATAAGTTCCGCCGCCGGCTTTGGGTCGCCACCGGAGTAGTCAATTGTGACCTCGTCACCGTCCTTCGGCAGGGGGATCCCGGGGCGTAAGTCGAGAGTTACCTCGCCTGCATCATTGACTGCAAAGAAAGCGTTCGCATCTTCTGCGTGGTTCGCAAAATCAAGTATTGGCACCAAGGAGGTTCCATGCGATGGTAGCTCCAGCGAGCGCGACCGGAACAGCGAATCGACGTGTATCCAGTCCTGCAGCGTTGCCCATGGGACTGCGGCTTGGAGGAGATCGAACTCTTGCGTGAGCGCGCGGAGCTTCGAGGAGACGGCGGGCTCTAGGGAGGTCCCGATAAGGAGATTGCACTCAGACGAGGTGTAGGTTGTTGGCAGGAGCACAAGGCGCGGGAGGAACTGGATGTACCTGAGCGTCCCACACACGTTAAACTACCGTTGTCGCACAACGTGGCTCTACTCACTCGCACCACCCGTCATGCTCCCCCGCTAAAACGCCAGCGGCGGTCCCCATTCGCAGCAGCAAAAAGATCATTGCTGCACCCCGTGGGGTATGCGCAAGCTGCCCGGTGGCTTGTAGTACATCGTGGAGATGGCGATCCGATTTTGAGAACGCCTCTATGGTGGAGCGGGAGAGGATTTGGCTTGGGGACACCCGAAGAAGTGGGTGCTCGGGAGAATGCTCGGCGGAAGCGTAAAGCAAAGAGATTCCAAGGTCGATTGGACTTCCACCGAGATGTGTGGGGCTCAATCCATTTAGAGTGATGGGTTGGAAGTGGATGTATTGGGGGAGGGCACTGGATGGGAGTTGGGGAATTTTCATGGTTGCTCAATAGTGGCGGCAATTTGAATGTAGGGAGGTGGAGTAGCATTCGAATGTGCGAATACCAAGGCTTTTTTTCTTTCGGTTTTCAAGAAAGATACTGAAGATTAAGAAATATCACAGCAAGGAGAGTGCAGAGAAAAGTATAGGGATTCGTTTTTAATTGGCAGTGGTACACAGTTACTATCATGAAGCTCATAGGAAGTAGGAGATTGAAGCTCCCGTTTTAGATTATAAAAAGATAAAAACTGGGAAGTCTTGGCATTCGCGTGGCTTACACATCCGAATGCTACTGCAACTCTCTAATGCAGGGGAGGGGGAGGGCGCACATAGCGTTGACTGTCAATTGCTGAGCATTGCGGTAGATTTGTATATGTCCTGCATATCACTGGAGTATGGGCATGTAGCTATATCCACTCCTCCAGAATATCTCATAGTAAAGTAAAATCGACAGTATGAAACATAACCCATAACAGTAGGGCATACTTCACTTTACGAATCGCTTGTTAAGCACAGATGTTCCAAAACCTAATATCCTTTGTTGAATGGCAGACTAGCTTCTACCAACATCCCTAAAGCAAGATGAAACAGAGCCCTGAGAACACAAACCTCCACGGTCGATCCAACACATACACGACAACAAACGGTTTAAACCAAGTGGTAATACACAAGGAAAACATGCCCGTAAAAAAACAAATACGCGAGCGGTAGGAGCAAAAGAAACCCGCCACATCTAAAGTCAAGGTGTTCTCCTGTCAACCATCGTACACATTTCACCACACCCAAATCAAAAACAAGCAATACCAAAATCGTAAACCTCGCTATACGCACTCGATCTATCAGAACATGAAAGGGAAAGGCAGCATATGAGAGGAAATGATCCTACTTACACAATATCTAAAGGTAAAACATGGTCTCCCTCAGGTTTGGGTGAATTCCAGCACCCCAAAGCGCTCTTGCCTTGCTCTGAGTTTGTGCAATAATTTGCGCATCGCTCATGCCTGACACAGTGCTGGAACTGTCATCTGCGGAAGTTAAGAGGCCGTGAATATAACACCGCCCACGCTCGCAGACCAAATCGGCATAGTATGCCGGTGGACAGATCGAAACACTCTTTGTTGCACGGCCGAAGAGATAACACAGGTTGTGGGTCTAACACCATATTAGTTGGTGTTGTCTGCAGCGGAAGGACATGTACATACGACTGACTGCAGAGCATCTGCACTAAACTTATTCTCGTCATGAATGACATAGTAGTGAGCCGGTCGAGCTGTTCCCTTGATACCCGCATGAGCCTGTAGGTAGAAATCGAAGTCATAAACAGCAGTGACGCATCTGTCCACAACTGTTCCAGGGGTTGGATTTCCGGTTTTTCCATCGGCTGCATTATCATCGGTGGGGTAGAATCGGGTATGGTGGCGTTTCCCTACGATAATGACGCTAATCTTTGGGTTGCACCTGCCACCAGGAACCGCTGCACACGCTTCCCGAATCTTTGGGAGCTCTTGTTCCAAAACCTGGTGAAACTGTCCTATGGGTCTATGAGTCCTCCTGATGCTGCATTGAGTGAAAGAGGGTGCGATGCATACCTTCCGAGACACCATCACGGTAAACCATGATCTTCTCTGGGAAGCGATTTTGGTTTTTGGCCGACCAAACCTTCAAACGTTCTATCATCATCTCCTTCATCTCAGTGATCATCTACAAAGTTGTCAGTGTCAATCGATCAAGTAAACAAATATCGATAACCAGTACCTCCTTCTTACTTTCTTGCATACGCAAAGAAGCAGGATACTGGGAGAAAGTAGCATCGTAACTTGCAACAACTCCAGCAATAGAAGGTGTTCCCTTCATGCTTCCAGGAGAAGGATGCGTCACATCACACCCAACCTAGAGTTATCAGCATATACCTCTGGCTCGATGGTGCTCAAATACTTACAATCATCGTCTTCCCACCAGCCAAAGGTCCCAGCTGGGGGGGTTGCAAAATATGATTGGTACCCCCCAACTTGAGATTAAACTTGAGGGCAATATTTGCAAGGTACTGTGGCGAACCTTTCTGAACCTTAGACCATTGAGAACAGACAGTCCCAACACCTGCTTTGGTATCCCCACAATATTTCACAGCTGCGTAAACACTTTTGTCCTGGGAAGGTAGAAAAACGTAGACAATTTTGATGCCGCTATCCATGAGTCTCTTGAACGCCGGTTTCATGGCATTCTCCAGGTCTGCAGGGTTTCTTTCTTGGGGAAGCTTTACTTTAGAGGGTTCCTTTCCATCTGCTAGTTTGAGGACCGGAGGCGAGACATTCATGCCGTACTCCCTGCAGGTTCCATGGAACTGTTGTACAATCTCTATCACCCGACCAACGTCCACGGGGAATCTTTCTTCTATGATCATATAGCTCCATTTGCTCATGACGGCGCCGGTCTTGAACTTCTTCCTCATAAGGTTCCACGAGGCATCTGCAGGGGTCATGTTTCCACTCGCATAAGAAATCGGCGGGGCGGGTAGGATTCGTGCTGGGCACGCCATCATCTCTGTCGACACCGACATTTTGAAGGGTTCCTTCGCAGAGAAATCAGTATGTCGTAAAGACAACTTCAGAGAGGATAGATGTTACCATATGGGTGTTGGCTCCTTTCAGACCAAGACGGGGCAATCCAACGTTATCAATCGCCTCCGCGTTTTCCTTGGGTTGTTTACAGGCAAAGAGAATCATTCTTCCGGTCTGATCATCTGGAAGTTTCCCCATATATGGCTGCCCTGGTACGACGGTACATACCTCCGGAGGGATCCACACAGCACGCTCACCACCGATATTGATGGCAGGAAGGAATGGGTATTGCAGCTGGATCTTATGTCCTGGAGAATAGTTTAGCATTCTAGCTATGCCTTGGGTATTAAAGATATAAACATACTTTCTAAAAAGAATTTTGCGACGTTGGTTGACTTCTTCGTTCCACGGGTAGGGTCATCTTCATCGAAAATAATTTTCTGAGGCGTCAAATTGGCGACACCATTGATAGAACGTTGCCTCAGAATAGGCTTTTTGGTTTTCTGATCCTTTAAATACGAATGCTGGATCCTAACATGCCGAAGATGGGATTTTAGCTTTCTAATGCCAAACGCGTTGATATTCGGATTCCTGGAGTCTATATTCAAGAACTTCATCATAATGATAGCCAGATTTCCGGGCCTAAACAGTAATTAGTGCCATTGATGCAATTAATGCGAAAATTGATACTTACTCGTAGAAAGCTGTCGTGCACACATTGAGGTTGCACATGATATTCCCAACAGAAGGACGGATGGAGGTGTAAAATCCTTTCAGAGCAATAAGACCAGCTCCCAAATCAAACCGGAGCTCATTATCGTCACTCAAGACGAAAAACTTGTTCCGTCCCACAGGAACCATACTCATCGACTTAGATGGGAACTTGGCGAGGATGATATTCATAGCCTGGATAGCCTGAGCCGGATTATAGTTAGGGCTCCTTCCATTGACATAGTCCTCGAAGTCGGATGGCTGAATGTAAGCCATACGAGAGATGAGGAACTTATGTTCGCCTTTTCCTTCTGCCGGATCGGGCGAATCATCCGTGTCTTTGTAGATAATCTTCACCTCTACTCTGTCGTCTTTTTCGCCAGCCTTGGTAGGACTAGCCTTCGGATTCAGCGGCTTTGTGGACACAATGATCTTGCCATAGTCCGTAGCGGTGTATTTGGCGTATGGCCTAAAGGACTCATGCTGTTCCAAGATTTCGTAGAGTCTTTTCCTCTTTCTCTTATTCTTGACTTCCGGGTCGACCTTAACGTCGTACATGAATACCGCGTCCTTTGGAAGATTGACGGGGAAAAAATTCGCTCGAACCCAAGTAGCACGTCCAACAGTTCCGTATCCAGGCCTTCGTGGCAGCCGAGGGGTACCATCTGCCGTGACAGCGGACAATTGCATGTTTGACATAGCTTTCACCAAATCATCTTCGATTTGTTGTTGTCCGGGTTTTGGATTCAAGGGAACACCTCTGTAGAAATGAAACAGCGGTTAGCATGAAAATACTTGAAATTAAATCAATGTAATATGAAGTGATGATGGGAAGGTAGGACCTCTTGTAGATGCCCGTGTCTCCTGATCCACCGCCACGTCCTCCACCTCTTCCGCCTCCTCGTCCTCCACCACGATCTCCTCGAAATCCAGAGAAACCTCCTCCGCGATCACCTCCACCACGTCCTCCCCCTCCCTGATAACCTCCGCCACGATCTCCTCCGCCGCCGCGTCCTCCTCCTCCCTGGTAGCCTCCACCACCTCGGCCACCACCGCCTCCACGCCCCCCTCCACGGTCTCCCCCTCCACGGTCTCCACCCCGACCTCTACCGCCCCTGCCGCTCATGGTAGCAGGAAGAAGGTAGAATAGATTTGAAAAAGTAGAGAAGCAAAATTAGTTGTCGGCAAGCCGCAGCCGATGATGTGATTGTGATTGAAATTGGTTACGGAAAGACGAGAAGAAGCGAGGAGCTGAAGAGTATGAGAAAGGAGGAAGAGGAAGCGAAGAAAGGAGAGGAAGCGAAGAAAGGTGGGAAAGTGGAACCTTTTAAGGGAGACGCACACTAACACTGCATCTGTGTAACCACACCAACCAGCGACACCAACCAGCGACACCAACCAGCGACACGACACCAGCCAGCCAACGAGACAATTCCCGCAAGCCGCTTGTTGCCTTGAAAGAACCCTTCCTGATTGGAACTATGTCATTGCAAGTAGGTAACTAGCAAAGAACATAGGCCAGTTTGCATTGATTGATTTCAGCAATGTGATGATGCTCATAGCTAGCCCAGCCTATCATGGGATGGGTGTCTTCGTGCCATTCGATAGTGACGGATACACCCGTTGACTACCTAAAGTAGTATCGACGGCTATGACTCCGCGGAACAACGGGTTAACTTGGAACCTGTTTCGCTTGTGGGAGGTTAGGATTGTTCAATTAGAGAACACATTAGAGTTAGAATGTTTGTTGTGGGTGTTTATTCTCCATTTCTGTTGCTCTGTTTCACAAGGAATCTTTGTTTCCTCTCCCCTTAATATGCATACAGTCACGTGAAGCGTCTATAACTGTTCTGTGTAGGCGAGCCAGATACGTGGATGATTATTGATGGAGGAAGTCGTCGGGATGACTCCTGCGTCGTGCATCGCATCATCGTTGATGGATGCCTGGGAATTATGTTGTGATACCGCACCTGAAGCGCAGCCCTGATCGAGATATGCGAACAACGCAATTTATTGAAGTGAGAATTTTCCCCATGCAGTCGCCAGAGGCGAGGAAGGTACAAGGTGTTTGCAAACCTGGCGTCCTGCAGGTGGCGCAATTAAGGCAAAAATCAGCGTTCCCTCACGGCCATGCTCCCGCAATGGCCAATGCCCTAGCCTACACATTCAAGGACTCGAATTACGGCACGCTTTTATACCATGCATTCTTCTAAGCTAGTGAAGTCTCTGGCAGTACATACACCTATTCAATATCTGCCACTACGTACTCCAAGTTTTGGAGAAACACAGTATGTGCGCTTTTGACGTACATACACTATCTTTGTCCAAATGCGAGGAGATGCATGGCGATGGCTTATTTTTCTCCGAGCAGACAGCGAATAGTTACATGGACAGACATGAAGTTGTGGTTGCGTCCGCGGCCGTCTCGGAGTACCCATCCGCTTATGATTGGAGTTCATCGAGGTACCGATAGGATTATGATTTTCATCGAAAGGTCAGAGCATATCAGTTCTTAGAGATGACGACGTTACGCGAGCCCACCGGTCGTCAAGATACCTTGGACGCTTCGATTGCGCGAATCTGTGTTCAATTGTTTGCGCGAATCGCTTGCGTGACTGGTTCTAAATACACACCGGTACCACGGTAAAATTGGACTTCGAGAAAGCAGACATCTAGCGTAAGTGGCGCGTTATATCCCGAGAAGCCTTAGTCTCAATGTGTCTGTTTCCGAATGCATTCTCTCACCCAGGCCGTTTGCAGAAGGCGATTTCAACCCATGAGCGGAACGATACGCCACATAACGTGCCAAACGATAAAGCATACCTGAATACTGTACATATCAGTTGAAAAAAAGAAAAGACAACAATGGATAGCCCCGTATGGATTCGAACCTTTGTAAAGAATGCTTATGCATCGTTTGGGTCTCGTGTACAATCTCATGCATGCGGGCCGCTGTGCCTTAGGGTCTCGGTCCTTAGGGCCTTGCGAGATACTGTAGGGGGGTAAAGTAGCAGTCTCTATGCTAAATTATGATATGTGTTTGCAGAGTTCCAATGTTGGTTTACGCCGCACCAATTAGATTTAACTACATATCTAAACTTGCAAAGAAACACTGCGACTTGCGTCTATGTTCTACTAGACATGTGTCCCCAGCAATATGTCCATTCCTTCCATTTCCCACCCACTCTCATCTACAAATTCATATCGCTAACCGTATTTCCTTCATATCATATTCACAGGTGCATTCCCTCCAAACTCCATCTCATACTCAATGCTCCACACCGCCCACAAACCGCGGTCCCGTTGTTGTCTTCATACTCGCGCTAACCTTCCCGCGCCGCCTCCGTCTTGCCGCAGTTAGACACTACCATTTCCCTTCCCCCCCAGCGCCTTTTTTTCTTGCGTTGCTCGTTCTTTTACTAAATATTTACTGCCTTCTCAAGGGTGACGAAGCCGAGGCCGGTTGTGAAGTGGGCGGGGACTGCAGGCGGGGGATGTATAAGGCTTTGGTGGGGAGTGGTTGGGAAGAAGACTGTTTTTAATTTTTTTGGATGACGAGGAGCTGCACTAGGGAGAGGACAGAAGGTAGATTTGACTTGTGTGGTCAATGGAGATGTGCTGGTACTGGCGATTACTGATGAAGTGGTTGGTAGTGCATCCTGAGCTGCGCCACTCATATTCAAATGTATTCAGGCCTCCAATGTTACTATAGCGTTGGTACGAACCGTGTTGAAGTGATGACGACCAGATTTCCAGCCGCGATTTCCGAGTCACCTTGCAAATAGAACCATTTGTCATATTTTACCTTTCCATCATTTTCTATACCCAGTATGTAGCCTCGATGAATATATTGAAGTATCTACTAATGTACTCAATATCTAGCGGAAAACTAGTGTAATTTGTAGTGGGTAGAATAACTGCCACATGGCGAAATATATTCATGACCCAACTGCAGAATTAAGGACAACAGGGATGGGACCTATCATGGTAGAGCTACTCTAGCTTGAAAATATTGAGCTTTCCACCTAGCGAACAGCGTCCGAGACGGTTCTATAGCACCGCAATAGAGCTGTCGCTAACCACCCCCGCCTTTATATAGGTAGTTGCTTCCCCATACAGATGCCTCCAACCAAAGGTAACACATCTTCGGGAAATTTCAATCCAAGCGTTATAGTGAGTTTATCGTACAAATTCTCCATCCTCCACACCCTTTATTTGCCCAGCCAAACCCGTTCCAGCGCACTCACTTGCGCAGCATGCTGGTGCCCACTTTTCCCACGCTACTTCTTGTCCTCATGCTCACCTACGATCTCATCAGCCCACGTTTCCTTAGACTCTCGGGGAATCAAACTTACCTCCCTGACTCGCCTCCTTTCCATTTTTTCCCTTTCCAGTTCCATTCTTACCTCCTGTCGTTGCCTCAGTACCTTCTCCAATGCCCTTCCTCAGTGCTTCGTCCGTCTTCTTCAGGGCTTCCATATGCGCTGTCAGATCTGGGTTTTCATATGATGGGTGTGGAAAGTTTGGGGACTCGTAGTTTGCGTTGCCGCTTGATGCCATTTTGTTCGTGGTGGAGATAACTACTTTACGGTGGAGTTAAGTAAGGAGGATACTTGTAGAAGAGGTCGAAGAGATAGGTACCGTATAAAGTATGACGGGTGACGTCAGTCATGACGTCCGTTGTCAATCCTTGCGCATGCATAAATCGCCAGCGGCGTCGCCGCGTCGATCATTCTATATCACCTAAAAAAGCAATGGGTATTGCGTTCCTGACGCCCACAAGAGTGTTATACAAATAGTCTAATTTCTATCAAAATACTTCATCCAAACCCATCAGTAAACTCTTCAAACATGAATCGAATAAACAAAGCACGACAAAAAAGAATCCGATCTCCACGAGGAAGCCGGGTATATTATTTCCAAACAGCTTTTGCAGGCGGTAAATTAACAAGGATTTCACTGCAATCAGATCTTGAATCCCTCATTAATCCAATGCGATATCACAGCTTTCCCCTCTTTCCACTTTTCCGTAGGCTTCCTCATGATGATCACCGCATGAGCATTTTTGGCGTTGTGAATCTACACAAAAAACTTCCTGAAGTCAAGGGTATCTAGGTTGTCAATCATCTTGAATTGTGCAGGCGTCAAAGCCAAGGTGGGGAACTTCGTTAGTTGCCCATCCACGATTTTCACATTCCCATGGAGGATCTGATCACCCGTCTCGACTGTCGCTCTCTCAGTTTCGGCAGGCTCAGAAGACAGAACGCCAATCCCGACAATACTATCAGTATGCTGGTCATCAGTGCTATCGCCAGCATCCTCCCCTTTCGAACTAGAACGAAGATGTTGTGGACTGATCTCTTGGTTCATTCCTCCAACAACCTGGTCTGCCGCATGCTGGAGCTCGTTCACCAGTAATGGCAAAGCCTGGTATCCACGGCAGTGCTCGTCGTTGCAATGCAATCTAATCCGTCTAAGGCTCAGCATGTTCTGGAGTATAGAACTGAGAAGATAAAACATGGAATTGATGCACACAACGAGGGAGTAAATAACAATCACTGGAAGCCTGGTAATGCTCTTTCCGACTTGCCCAATGTGATGTCATAGGCAAGGGTTCACCATTCCGGGGTAGAGGACCAATTGGGTTTCCCGGATCGATTATGTTTGGGACGTAGCCGGGAAGGAAATTGATTGCCACTACGGAAGGGTTTGCGAATGGATTACAGCGCGATATTGCAGAAGTGTAGAATGCCGTAGACTAAATAGCGTTAATAATGACTCTTGTATCGGAAACGACGGGACAAGCACTTTGTCATGAGCAATATTGGCGTATAGGGTCTTATTCTGGAACAATACTAACCCTTTATAGAAGACAGAATCCTGATCTGCAAGAACAGAGAGTAGGGGGCGACCAGTTCCTCGAAAGTTGTCAATAGTAAAAAGTTAACGTCCCGATGCAGAAATAGTAAGAGCACCCAGAACATTCCTATTCAGCAACTCAGCAAACAGTTCAGGAAGCAGGTGCGGTAATGGGAAAATTACCATATGTGGTTGTAGAATCCTTGCAACGGAGTTCTAATACCCAGATGTGGTGTTGCGAATGTCGTGAAATTCTGCGCCAATGAGCTAATGACCTGCCCAAAGGCCAGGACTGGGGATTCTCTACAACAGGCTGGATCTTCTCAAAGTAATCCTTGGAGTAGAGCAATCCGATTGCGTATCTCGAGATCAGCCCACCTGGAATAGCTTCAAGTTAGCTCTCATGCCTATTTTCTCGGCGTTCTGATGAATCCCAGGTCTATAACCAGTATTGGTGAGTCGGCCGTCTTGTGGAATCAGTTTCACCTACCTAGCGAGTACCCAACAATAGAAATCTTCTTGATGTCAACTCCGTCTCTAGCGGATTCTTCCCAAAGCGTTCTCAATCTCCCATGCTACACGTTCACCGCAGGTTTCGATCCCGTCATAGGTGTTCCACCCAGCGTTTCGTGTGGTGATGAGGATTTGGAGCCTGGATTTGTGGTATTGAGATCTTAGGGCCTCTGCCAAATATAGGAAGTGGTTAGGGTTTCCCCAGAGTCTGTGAAATTAGTTAAACTCTCGGAGCCACTATTTGGCGGGGTGAACATACCCATGGACAAGAACGCAGAGGTTGTCTCCCGTTCCTCGCTGTGCTGTCTTTTGGTTAATAAGAACCATCACTCGGAACGTGAGGGAACTTGAATTACTGTGGCTGTGTACGGAGAGATTAGATAAACAAAGGGAAATTTGGAAAGTGTTAAGGGTCGAGAATGCTGATGCACGATCACCAACTGCGCGGGAAGTGGGAGAAGCCTAGGTGGTGCCCGACAGCAAGCGGTAGCTATAGTGGCGATGAGAGGATACGGGATGTTTAAATGTCCGAACAAGTCGCAGAGACCACGATGGACATGTGAGGCCGAGTACAAACAAGGTACACTGCGGTTAATAAATACTTGGTGAGCAGGAAGCAACAAGCAATACTCCAATCAATAGAGTGGCTGAGGGGTGTCTTGTACTAATGCACGACAGCTGGTCATCCTAAGATCAACGTCATCCCATCTAAGCCAACGCACTCCTCTGCTTCCTTGTTACACCGACCCTGTTAACCACGCAATCGAAGCAACCCTTGGAATATAACATCTCTAGCAACCACCATAGAGTACAGGTCGCAACAACCTCTGTGACTGTACTGCCCAACCGCATAAATGATCACCATTATGTCACTCTTCTTGAACGAACTCATGGACTGCAGTTTGGCACTCTCACTTTGTACGAAGGCTTTGGTTTCCGAACCCTTTCATTAGAGTAGGTGTGCTTCTCCGACTAAACCTTGAGTGCTCGGATACGACAGAGATACCTTGGATCTCGAACGATGTTTTAAACTGCGATGGATTTTATTCAAGAAAATGAGCACAAAAACTAAATTATGCTATATTAATCCAAAAGTGCGTTTATTTTTCTATATCCATACCTACATATACAAAAGAAATACATAATATCCAAGTACTAAAAAAAGAGATCCACTGTTGAGGGTAAACCATTCTCGGTCCTGGGTGGATTGCGTTATTCATCAAAGGTGTAACTAAGAGGCTGTTCACCAAAAGCGGAGAACCTCATCTAAGTCTCAGTCACTCACAATGTCCTTCCATAACACTCAGCACTTAGTATGGTTCTAAGATCTACAGCAGTTCGTCCCGTTATAACCATAACCCAGCAAAAAACCAAACCAAAAAACATATTCATAACCCTCCCCTCCATATTCTCCGTAGATCTGCCCTTTACTGTCGCCCATTACTCCGTCTCTTGTCCCTCCTCCCGAATCTCGGGCTCGACGCTCGTAGCACGGGTCTTTTTCGTGGTCCTAGGTGCTCGCTTCCTCTTCGGTTGCTGCGCTACAGTTCTGCGCATTCCGGATGCCGGGGCTGGGGTTGAGGCCTTTTGGACCTTGAACGCAAACGACCGACCAGGTTGTGCCCGCCGTTCCGGAGGCGCCTAGCAGCGCATTAATAATGGAGATATTGCAACGGAAGCAAAGTACTCACTACTCTAGTTCCTATACTTTCTTGTTCGTAAGCTCGCTCTTCGAAACTGGAAGAAGTCGCTGGTTCACGAGCGTAAGCATTCACGTCGTCCCGCGGGGGTTCTTCTGCACCCATAATATTGAACGACGAGGACGATTCGCTGGGTTTATCTTCAATATGGCGTGTTTTCAATGGAAGGGGATTGCAGTCTATCTTGGGGCTAACCGGGACTTCTTCGGGGACACAGAGCACGTTCCATTCCGGCTGGCTTAGCTGGCGATCGATTAGGGTGCCTGTCACTGGTAGCCGCGCGGCCTCATTGCGGCCAATGCCACTTCCACCGAGGCTAGAGGATCGTTGGATTTCTAGCCATTGGGCAGCGTTGTATTCCTTCTTCGTTTGCCGCAAATGGATAGGAACACTTGCTGGGAGGGTAGCATCGCTATGCTGAAAGATACAATCAGATTCCTCTTTGCTGAGTTTTCGGGTGATTGGAACTCGGTTGACAGTTGACGCTGGCATTCTGCTGGGCAGCTCTGGTGTTCCGATATTTCCTTCGGCCGCCATATCTCTACCTGCCCAGCCACCCGTACTCCCGAGCATTGCCCCTCTTTGCGGTCCAAGCGAAAACCCGCGCCTCGTAGTATCTTCAATAAAGCTAACCCCAAACCCACCGTTTGCAGAGTACTGAATATCTCCACTGCTATTATTCCGAAGGACCTGTTTCACTAAGGGATTGGCAACAACATTGTATCGGAACCCCTGCCCAGGTTCTGGTTGCTTTTCCGTGTTGAACTGCCCTTTGGGCTCTCCACCACAGAGCACATGAATGCTACCGTTAGGATAATAGATCATCGTCATCTTCGGCCAGTATGGGACTGAGATTGTAAGCACGTAGTCAGCCAGGAATTCAGACTGCTGGGGAGTCTGGTAGTCTTGTTTTTGGTCGGGGGAGTGCGGAGAAGGGGGTGTTTTGACGGGGCGTGGCTGTTCCTGTTGTTCGTGCCGCTGCTGTTGTTGTTGTCTTTGTTGATACTGCTGGTGGTGGTGCTGATATAACTCCCGGTCCCTTTGCTGCTGTTGCTGCATCAAAATGGCGTGTTGCTTGAGGATGTAGTCTTCGAAATAGTTACGCTGGATGGCAGAGAAGACGGGTTGGACTGAGTGAGGGAGGGATTGAACTGAGTGAGGGAGGGATTGGACTGAGTGAGTGAGGGGTTGGACTGAGTGAGGAGGCGGATTATCGAGCCAGGCACCGAAGGCAGGGCTGGAGTTGTTAGTGAGTGTTATGCCGGGAGGAGAAGGTGATGAAGACGTGGGTGGGTGGGTGAATAGAAATGTGTGATACCTGGGATTAGGAGCAGACATCTTTGAAGTGATCGTGAGGAACGGCTGATGGATCGATTGATGATCTTCTTGGAGAAGATATATCGTGATACGTTGGTATCTTAAGCAAACATGCGGTAACTTCAGAAGAAGGGCTCTGTTTCAGGACTTGATGCTCTTAGAGCTCCACACGAAGAAACGGCAAGATACAGAATGCAAACTATCCGTACAGCAGAGACGATCGATATCCAGCAAGATGAGAGCCGAGGAAGGAGAAGAAAGGATGACGAACGATAAATATATGGGTTTGCGACCTTGTTGTTTGGCTCTTCCCCTCTTCTTGATTAACTGTGTCCTGCTCCCTTATCCTCTTCCTTTCGTCTGAAAAAACACCACCTGCATTTGACCTTCTGCAGCTTCCCGGGCCGCCCGCACATCATGCATGCGTACCATCATGTGCTGTCACTCGCAAGAGGCGTTTTGCATACAAACACGTGAGGAAGAAACAGCACAGTCGAATTACGATCTAGGTGGCTCTGTAGAGACGGGTAGCCGAAAATTTTGAAGCTTAATTTTCTTTGATGAGGTTGTGCACTTACTAGCGCGTGCAGTTTGTTACATGATATCGACAAGGAATAAACGTTGATGTGGCTTCTCTGAACTTCTCTCCTGACGGTTACGAGCCTAGAAGTGTTGATAGGCATGATATAAAGGCTCAATTTGGTGGTTTGATGGGAGGCGATTTTGCCCGCTGCATGTGGGTGGCTGAGACTGGGCTTCGCTGGCGGTTCCAACGGCTGATGATGGATGCAACAAAATCACTTACCGTCTAAATGTCTTAAGTATTCAAACAATCGTAATACGCCATGAAGACATAGTAATCTATGTATCGCTTCAGAATTGCTAGTTTGAGAGCTCGAGATTTGCCTAGTGTTTTCATTCGTTTCGGATATGGAAATGTGACAGGAGTTGGGATGCTTCAATCCCTGTCGGTACTGAAAGCTTCCCGATGTTTGGTCCCGGACCTAAATAGGAGGTACATACTCGCTTGGGGCGTTTCCAGCGTCTACATTGGTCTTGTCATATGCCCGAAACTGCCACAGTCTCCAAAGGAGACGTTACAATCCGACTAACCTCCACTGGGGAACAAGCGACAACGAGCAGTAAATTACTTCCCCTCACTTCTCCGGTCTTTGAGGCAATGCTGTGTCCCAATTTCGCGGAGGGCGCCCAGCTCGAAAAGACCGGAACGATTGAGATCACACTCGATGATCACCCCGAAGCACTGATCGTGCTGAAAGTAATCCACCACCGAAGCGACGATATAACGTATTTTACGGGGTAACCGCCCACGACGTATTACCCGCCCACCCGAAATCCAAATGTCGGCTCAGATCTCGACCAAGTTTAATTACCTATCCAGTGTACACAATTACTCTGTAACTTACACATAGCAATCATAGGTTGAATAAAGTCCTGCAAGCAAGATCCTGAGCAAGAAGAAGCTATTCCCAATGCAAAAAATAACTTCCTCACCGCTATTGAGCCATCGATTCATTTGGCAGCTGCCCCATATGGAATTCTATTTTACACATTGAGAGACTGCCTCAGGGGATCCCCATCAAGAGCTGAAGCCCATCAACTCCAACAACAATTTTCTGTATTGGAGGAAAAATCTATTGTACAGTGTTGTGAAACTCATGATCATCTTGGCCATCCTATTACAATGCAGATTTTGAAAGAAATTTCATCATCACTTCTTCCAGCACATCTCTGCTGAGCCATAGGTAATCACTGGGCTATTCACTTTCTCAATTGAACTTCAACTCTTGCATCCAGGTTTAGTTAACATTTAAATCATCAAAGAGCCAATGCTAATCATCAGCAACAACACTAGTTTCCGTCTGAAACACCCGGGTGTTCCCGACGGCTCTGGTGGCTCTGATGAGACCTCGTACTCTCTGACGGAGAATTACACGCTGCCCATCGCCCAGGCGACAGGTCGCGTTGCATACTTACCTCCAATACGTTGCGCCTGGTATACGCCCCATCAGAATGACAAGTGTGTTACACTCTTCACAGGGGCTGCAGTGATGCTGTAGCCGTTTACACAACGCCGGGCAATGTTTACGCCTTTCTTCGGCCTATAGCCACATTTTACCTCTCCGCTATTGCTATTGCTATATATTGGATGCTGCACTCACCCCATATATGTAAAGCATTGAGATATTGTCACATATTGCAATACAGTCTTCGCTTCAGATACATCGCTTGCCATTCCATTTGCTTCGCCATTATCGTATTTTACAGGTCTGAAATATACAGTCTAACCTTTACACACTCTAGTACTATGCCCTTAGTCCTCCACATTCTGTGTTGATCCATCATCGGCTTGCAATGCTTATTTCTCCTCATCCACATCTGCATCGTTGCCATCCTCGCACTCATACCCGTCAACATCACTGGTTCCCAGGTCAAACCTCCTATGCCCTCAGTCCTCCACATTCTGCGTTGATCCATCACCGGCTTGTGATGCTTCTTCCTCCTCATCCGCATACGCATCGTCGCCATCTTCGCCCTCATACCGGTCGACATCACTGGTTGCCAGGTCAAACCTCTCGAGTTCAGTCACGGGACGTCATCGCCAGCTGGCAGTTGGGATGGCATCACACACATCGCTTTCATTACCTTCATCTTCATAATCCCCGCTGCCCCCAGGCATCCCGAAAGGACATTCGTGATCGGTTCAATTGTTGTCTGTCGGGATGTTTGGGTCAGTGCTTCCGATCTCAGGATCCTCAAGTGCCACTTCGGAGATGAAATAATCAAGAAGAATAGCATTGTCAACACGCGCTGATTCCACGCTGATCACCATGGCTGGCGTTGGGTTCTCCGCCTGTTGGATCTGACGCTTGACTGAAGCAAGAGTGTTGGTGTACACCCTCTGTTGGTAGCTCACCGGTAGTGTGTTCCAGGCATTCATAAAGAATGCATATGTGTCCGCAACGCCAGGCCAGGTTAACAGCTTGCGACCCGTTGCAGCGCAGCACAATGCGTTCTTACCACTGTCATTCTTGTAATTGAAGTAGTTCGAGTGATCAGGTCTGTCCGCTATCAGCTTTGACTTGGAAGCATTTGGATGAATGCCTTTGTTTCTTGCCACTCCAGGAGAGCATGGTGCAACGCGGTGCAGGTAAACATGATCAGTGGCAAAGGTATATGACCGTCCTTGTCGTCAATCATGGAATTATAAAATCCATCAGCATACTGACTGCGGTTATTTGCCCGATGATAAAATTTGAAGTAGATAACCTGCGGGATTGCTTCTGCCAGGAAGTACAGTGGACACTGGCCATTCGTTAGGAGCTTTCGACACTCTCTGCGTTGGATTTGGACCGCGTACACCACCTTCCACACGCTCTGCTAAAGGAAAAAGATATGTATAGTCTGCCATAAGGGAATCAATGAATTACAAACTCTCTGCGTCGGATTCAAAGTGGTGGAGATCATCTAGCTCTGCTATATTGTCCCTTGGTGATTGAATAAAATGGGATCTAACGTTATCGACTTGTGCGTGAGCCTGGTACCGGTTTGAGCGTGTAATATCCAACGTGGGCCGTTGCTTCAGCATACCTCTTTCAAGATCTCCTTTGCGCATGCCTCAAATGCTTTGGACCAAATGTTGTTTTGCTGCATTGCAGTGTTCCAGTACGACTCTAATATCTACCAGTGTGGGGCTTCAGGTAATGCTTTCGCAACGCGTTGCGTTGCATAACTTACCGTCTCCAAGTCGCTTGCACTCATAAATGGTCATCTGTTCCACATGTAGAGCTCCAGGAGTCAACCCATTGCACATACAAGACGCGTCATGTCGGAGTGACCAAATTGATGGAGGCTGCGACTGCCGCAGACCACTGATTGAGGTGTAGACACCGCCTGCATTTGCAATTGCCACTGCCTCTGTCTCTGATTCCTTTCTGTAGCTCGTGTTTGCAGTGGATTTGGAATGATCATGCAGGCTTCTGGATTCGGGATGGGGGTAGGCAGGTTTTCAAGACTGCTGAGAGGAGTGGGAGTGCTAGCAATGCCGGATGCGGGGCTGGATACAACGCGACAGGTTGAGTCTGTCTGTGAGGTTCCGCTGGGTGCTGGTGTGTTACGACTGCTTGTATCTGGCGTGGCAGTTGGAGTAATTATTGACCATCACTGTGTAGCGGACGGGTTGATATCTGCAATGCGAGAATTGTTCAGCGAAGATGAGGGGGTGGAGTTCTGAACTTGGATTGTAGAGGCTACGGAACTTCCTCCTTGAGAGGAATCCCTCTTGCCAGCCGGTACGGAAACGCATCTCTTAGCAGGTGGAAGTTGAGAATTCCCCGAAGGCCCATGCTTTTGTTGATTCTGGCGATTAGCAAGACTTCCAACATTTGGTACGACCGAAGACGTGACAGGGTGAGGGCTTTGGGAAGGCATCATCCAATATGGATGTTCGATGTTAAGACTGTAGGAATAGTTTCCTCTGCATGCATATGCAACGGAAGGCGAGGGAGACTCTGATTTGAGTGACCATGGAGTGATTCGACAGAAAAGGGAGGCGCAGTGTATACTGCGCTAGACTCTAAACCGTGACAATACTCGGGGATGAGATCCCTTCAAACGCATTCAATTATGGGGTTTACTGCCATCAGATTCAACTCAGATCGAACTCAGCATTGTTATTCACTTTTACAGCAACGTCTGCAGGTCCATTGGCACCGCTTGAAGGGTGTTTATGCCTTCATCGCGGGATTATCATCGTATTGCACTTGTTCTTGGCACAATACTTCGAACCATCAATCGTGTATATCTTCAGCTTCCTGTTGGAAATCCCCCTTTGGCAGAACTAAAAGCATCGCAGAGCGAACAATGACGTATTCTCTATCCTATGACATCAGGTGCGTGTGCGTTTTCCACTGCTAGGTGTTGGTAGCCGTGTTGGATGGTTGCACAGTGTGGACAATCTGAGAACAACTCAGTTTGCTCCGAGATGGATGAGGTCTGAGTGGTAAAAATCATGTGTGATGCAAACGTGACACCCGGCGTCATGAACTGTCCTCTCCGCGAGTACTAAATCTCCTCTTCAGGCTTGTCGTTCATGAGGTGCCTGGTGGTTCTGGAAGATGAAGGCTGGGCCGTTTTGTGTTCGTTAACCAACAAAACTCACAAGTTAAACCAAGAACTCGCCAGAACTCGAGTATATATATCCTTTCTTCCTGCCTACACCTCCTTTCTCTTTTCCTCCCGTATTTTACACACCGACAGCATGCTGATCCCGACATCACGTGACTTGCACAAAACAACGCCTCTCGTTCTGAAACACACCCGATCACCTACACAACGTCATCAGCAACAACTCTAGTTTCCGTCAGAAGCACCCGGGTGTTCCGGACGGCTCTGACGGCTCTGACGGAACCTCGTACCCTCTGACGGAGAATTACACGCTACCCATCGCCCAGGCGATGGGTCGCGTTGCATACGTACTCCTTTGCTTTGTGGTGACGTTTACGCACCATCAGAAGGACATGTGTGTTACACACTTCGCAGGGGCTGCAGTTATGCTGAAGCCGTTTACACAACGCCTGGCGATGTTAAATCATAGCTACTATTCATTCAACGATTTTCAAAACTTATGCATTCCGTTTGTATTCTCATCCATGTATCTATGTATCTATATAGCTACCTATCTACACACGGTATATCTGGACTGGCAGCACGCGGTAATTGTCAGCAATTCGAGGTGCGCCTGAAGATGACGATGAATATGTACTACCCGTCGCTCAGTCCACCTCCGTTACCGCTGTATCTTCGTACACCCGCCGTCGCTGATCAATGATGTACTTGCAAGCCGTGATCGAGTGAGTTTGGAAATGCACTTTGAGGCCGTGATTGAGCGAGTTTGGAGATGCCATTGGAGACCAAGATTGAGTGAACTCAGAGATGCACTGGGAGGCCGTGATTGAGCGAGTTTGGAAATGCACTTTGAGGCCGTGATTGAGCGAGTTTGGAGATGCCATTGGAGACCAAGATTGAGTGAACTCAGAGATGCACTGGGAGGCCGTGATCGAGCGAGTTTGGACATGCACTTGGAGGCCGAGACCAAGTGAACTCAGAGATGCACTCCGAGCTGTGATCGAGCGAGTTTAGAGATGCACTTGCAGCAGGCTATGATCGAGGGAGATTAGAGGAGTACTTGGAGGTGGTCGATTTAGAGGCAGTCGATGGGAGGCGCGCCAGGTGCTGAGACTCTATTCATCGGGTAGTTAACTCGAAACCGTGGGAATGGGCTCCTATGAAATCATGAGAATGAAGGGATGACAGACAATCTTAGGTGTATGCTGTACTCGGTGTATGCTGTACTCGGCGTCAACTCATGATCATGTCATGGAGAGATAGAGAGGGATGACTTAACTTTGTGTTCTGCGATGATGGTTGAGTTGTGGACGAGAAAGAGAGAGATGGGGGATGAAGATGAGAATGATATGGAGGATA
>Ga0307515_10004922_pt1 | contig 27291 bp, 14 predicted proteins | sample 17_EM_MG_FD_194513 | JGI IMG/M metagenome (GOLD analysis project Ga0307515, IMG submission 194513) | Populus trichocarpa ectomycorrhiza microbial communities from riparian zone in the Pacific Northwest, United States - 17_EM | ecosystem: Host-associated > Plants > Roots > Unclassified | place... | reverse complement strand
ACATGAAGGTTGATATAGTAAAATCTAATCGACTCAACAAGTTAATCCGTGATCCGATCAATGTGTCAAAATATAATTTATTTTTTTAAATAACATCATTTTATTTAAAAAAAAATCTTGAAATAATATTAATTAATTTGAGTGGAGACGAGTTAATTGAGATTAATCTCTGTCTAAATTTAAAGTCGGGTCATGGACCAGTTCAGATTTAAATAACTATATTAATATTGTTTTATTTTTATTTTTGTTTTTTTGTTTATAATTGTTCTGGTGGGCATCACTAATTAGATAGAATGATAGATCAAAATTATTGAGAGGAGGATGTAATTTATCGAAAGAAGTACATGTCTGCTTGTGTCCAACTACAACCTAAATTAATTTTAAATCCACGCGGCATGCCAGCTTTCTGCCCATGGATTTTCCGTGATTACGCATTATGCTGAGACCTTGCGGGTCCCATGCTCCTCCCTCTTGCTCATTGTTCTTGTTATTTTTCTTTTCGTATTATTGGATTATTTTTAAAGAAAATTGCAATATGAGTATTTTATTTTTATTTACAAAATAATATACTAAAAGTAGCTACATTGATTGATTTATCTCATCTCATCTTAATATATACAAAATTTTTCTTTGTTAGTGGGTGAGAATTTCAGAAAAAAAGCTGAAGAGTGATGCTGGAGTAGTAAAAGGATATTTTACTAAATGAAGTGAGAATATTACTTAAAAAATAGGTATTTATTTGTGTTATTTGTTGTCAATTTTTTTAAAATAAAAATATGGTGGATGATTTTAATTGAACGAAGGAGATTAGCAATTATCAATAATATTAAATCTTTTATTAATGAAGTCGGGTAGTACTGCCCATCCTCTCATTAATTTATTTATATGAATGCGTAAGATGTAACTCAATTCTATATAAATAACCAAAATCTTCATTATTATTTAAATTATTAAAAATATAGTTGTTGGTCGCAAGATTATATTATATTAAGAATAATATCAGTAGGTGATCCAGTGGTAAGAGTTTGAGATCAAGGAATTTGCTCCCCTAAGATCTCAAGTTCGAGTTATGTGGTTGCTAATATGATGGTCGCTGGAAGGTTACATGGTCGTTAACTTCAAGGCCCGTGGAATTAATCGAGGTGGGCGCAAACTGACCCGGACACCAACGTTAATAAAAAAAACAATTCTATCAATTATTTCTTACAAACAATAAATTATAATTTTCTTGGATGTAGTATGAAAATAATGATTATTTTATAATTTATTATTATCAATAAAATTGAAAACATTACCACATGACACTTTATTGCTGCCATTTGTGACATGGAAAAATAAATACATTTCTTCAATCTATATTTCCTCAAATAAAATCTTCCATATAAATCCCAGAATATTAGTATATCCTCTTAGAATCTGTCAATTTAAATAAAAAAAAAACAATTGAAAAATACTATGCACCCAACACAAATAATTTTAATAAAACTCTATATAAACAAACAAACGTGGAAAGTAATAAATAATTAATTATGATCTTATAAAATATTAAATAATTTATTAAAAATGAAAAGAGTGAATGCCCCCATTAATTTGTATGTATAACATTGATTTTAAAAAACAACCAACTCAAAATAAATAATTAAATAACTTAAACATCCAATTTTATTTTTATAATAGCATGTAAAAGAAATTTAATGAGTTTACCAATAAATTATAACTTAATTATTTATCGATAAGTTTTTTATTCATTCAAAATAACACAACTAGAAATTCTCGATTTAAATAATAATATTATTAAATAATCAAAACTACTTTGATATCTATTTAAAATTCATACAATCTTTTATTTTTTTTTGTTCTATCCACTTTTTGAATTCAAAATCTTAGTGGATCATGATCTAAACTAAAGCTCTTGTGATTATAATTTATACTTAACCACTTCTAAAAATTATTTAATTAACACGCAACCCTCTTCCATTTAACGTTTTAATAACACTCACAACTCAATCATTTTTATTTATTTATTTTAGTTTGAAAAAATAAATGATATACACATTACACCCACACAGAGGATATTCCGAGAAAAAGGAAAAGGATGGACCGGTGGAGCGGAGAGAAGAAGCGGTTGGCTGCTCTCTCACTTAAAGCGTGTGAAAGTTTCTATAGATAGAAATTAGAGCAAGCCATAATAGAGAAAAGACTGTGTTTTGGTGACAGAGAGAGAGAGAGAGAGAGAGAGAGAGAGAGAGAGAGAGCTTTCTTCTCAGACCGGTAGGATTACTCTGAGAAGGAAACAAAAACCCTCGAAGCCAAGAGATGAAATAAATGAAGGAAGAATGAAACAGAGCAGTCTGTTCGGCCACTCAAGGGAACTAACGTCGGCCCTCGTTTGATATTCTCCGTCCCATGGCGAAAACAGGGGTCTTTAAATCCGATCCGATGGTGATGACTAAGGCGATGGAATTAAAGAAAGAACTGCAGAAGCTAGTGAGGAACATTGTGGATGATGAGGATTACCGGACGGAATTGATTGATCAAGCAAGAGAGACTCTTTTTGCTTTGAAGGGACTGAAGGTGAAGAGGAGATCATCGTCGTTGAAGCTGCGTGAAACAGTGTTGTGCCCTGAAGAGTTTAAGTGCCCTTTATCCAAGGAATTGATGAGAGATCCTGTGGTTTTGGCTACAGGCCAGGTTAGTGTTTCTTCTAAGGGAATTTTGAGTTTCACTCTGTTTGGTTCCCAAGAAAACGCAAAAAATTAACAGATTTTTGTGTGCGTCTGTGTTGGTTTTTCAGCTCTTGGTGAGCTGGGAAACGTTGTAATTACCTGCATTTTTTCTACATTAATTTGAGTAAATGGTGATGGGATTTTAGTCTTTTAAAATAAAGAACCAGGTTTCAAAATCTCGAATCGGTTCTTTGTTTTTCTGTTTTAATTATGGATTGATTATAATGAGTACTTTTCTGGATTCCCATTTGTGAATTTGGGTAGAAAATTTTGATTCTTGTCACTTGGCCCTAATAGTACACTATCTTCAATTCTTGATCAGTTTAGGGCCTTTAGGCAGCTCTTTGACTGCACATAGGGGTCAGAAAGAAAGGGGGTAACGTAATTGGTAGGAGTTTCTTTTTTTTCTCTCTCTCTCTCTCTTATTTTCTCAGAAACCAAACACGGGTATATTGTTCTGGTGTATGCGTGTGAGTGTAAACATACAGTGTTTAGGTGGTTTATAGTGAATATATTTTTTGGTAAAATATTTGTTACCGGAGTTCGAAATCTGTTGTGGGGTTGGTGGGATCAAAGTACTGTGGATGAGATGAGTTCATAGGCCATGGCATGAGATGAGTTCATTTTCTGCTAGTCCTTCATATCAGCTTCTTATTGGATGTTAATTTGTTCTACTTTCTATGCTTGTACTGTTCAGACGTATGATAGACCCTTCATCCAGAAATGGCTGAAAGCAGGCAATCGGACGTGCCCTCTAACGCAACAAGTACTGTCGCACACAATTCTCACTCCTAATCTGTTGATAAGGGAAATGATATCGCAGTGGTGTAAGAGTCAGGGGTTAGAATTGCCAGACCTTTCTCAAAATGTTAACGAGGACGGAATAACAGAAGCAGATCGCGACCATTTTCTGTCTTTGCTTGAAAAAATGTCTCTAACACTTCCTGAACAAAAAGATGCAGCAAGGGAGCTGAGGCTGTTGACAAAGAGGATGCCTTCATTCCGGGCGTTATTTAGCGAGTCACTTGAGGCCATTCCTCAATTGCTCAGACCACTCTCTGAGGGTAAGTCTGGAAGTTCGATGTACCCTGATCTCCAAGAAGATATCATCACCACCCTGTTGAACCTTTCGATCCACGACAATAACAAGAAGCTTGTTGCTGAAACCCCCATGGTAATTCCTCTTCTTATGGAAGCATTAAGGTCTGGAAGTATTGAGACGAGGACTAATGCAGCTGCTGCCCTTTTCACACTCTCTGCTCTAGATTCCAACAAGACACTGATCGGCAAATCAGGTGCCCTGAAACCACTTATTGACCTTTTAGAGGAGGGACATCCTTCAGCTATGAAAGATGTTGCTTCTGCAATTTTTAACCTGTGTATTATCCATGAAAACAAGGCGAGAGCTGTGAGGGATGGTGCATTAAAGGTGATTCTGACGAAGATCATGAATGGTATGCATGTTGATGAGTTATTGGCTATCCTCGCTGTGCTTGCTAGTCATCAAAAGGTGGTCGAGGAACTGGGAGACTCTGGAGCTGTTCCTTGCCTGCTTCGCATTATCAGGGAGAGCACCTGTGACCGCAACAAGGAAAATTGCATCGCCATTCTCCATACCATCTGTTTGAACGACCGAACCAAGTGGAAAGTAATGAGGGACGAGGAGAGTTCTTACGGAACAATTTCTAAACTGGCTCGACATGGCACTTCAAGGGCCAAGAGGAAAGCTAATGGCATCCTCGAGAGACTGAATAGGGCTGTCAATCTGACTCATACAGCATAATGAATCCAGCTATGAATCCCTCTCAAATTCAAACGTGTAAATTCTACATCTGTTTTCAGCACTTTGGTTGTCGAGGCAGCTCCCGCACGTGTCATTCTCAATCATCTTCCTGTAAATTCTCTTCATCGGTATTTCTATTTCAGGCTTTTGGGTTAGTCATTGTGAATAAACACTAAACTCGCCATAATTTTTTTTCAATTTTGTTTGGTGCTATAGCTTCTTCATATGTGCCTTGACTCTAGGTATTCTGGATGTTACTGGTACCATTTTGACTTTTCATGTGTGTTTAGTATTCTGGTGGAGAGTGTATATAAAATAATATTTTTTTAATATAAACTAATAAAAATCACGAAAAACACCTAAAAAATCATTAATTTAATGATTTTCCATATGAAAAAATAATTTAAAAAACAAAACAATCACCCACGAATCATCTTGTTTGCCAGCATCAATTCTTGGGCATGAAATAGTTTCAGTGTGGTGGTGGTTGTCCTTGTACTTCAACTTATAGGTCATATTTACGCTTATGATTCCTGCCTTTGACATTTCAGTTTTGACATTGTCATTATAGAACTTGTTTCTCAGTATTATTTTTTATTTTTAAATGAATTGAAATAATATATTTTTTTATTTTTTTAAATTTATCTTTAACATTATCACATATTATATTTTTTGCGAAAACATTTTCCGACCATAAAAACAAATAAACATTAAAAGTTGATGTATTTTTATTATTATAGTAGGATTGTTATATGAAAAAAAATATAAATTTAAGTTTTTTTTCGTATTTAAATATTTACTGATAATTTGAAATGAAGGATTTCACGCATGCTTTTTATAATCTAAAAACTTTTAAAGTTATGGTGAGAGTAAAAATATCTTAAAATTAATAGCAAAAACAAATATAACCTAATAACAATGATGAAATCAAAATCATAGAGGTAAATACTGTGATACAAAATCAAATCGCAGGGAGCAAGCATGTCAATAACCCACCAATCTTGCATTCCCTTGGATCTCTACCAGTTATTACTCCTTTCCCAGTTAATTTCTGCACAAATACTACAGGATCTTTACTTTATCAAATAGCAAAGGGTGGCCCTTCCACACTATTGTCTGGCCTAGAGAAGGACACAAACCTTTGTAAGGTTAGGGATGATACATGCGTGAATGGACGGTCCAGACTCCATAAAAAGGGCTGGAGGGCAACGGGAATAATGCGCCATATTGAATGGAGCTGTGATTTCTGGTAATGTGGTCCATCAAGGTGGTGCCTGCCCTTTTCTGGAAGTAGGTCAATGGAACCAAACCCTATCCTCTCTGCTGCAATATAAATAATACTTGCCAGAAGGCGACAGCTAGTGATTAAGCAGGCAGATCCCACGGTGGTGCATCTCCATTCTCTACTCTATGCGTGACCCTTTTTTAACTATATAATAACAACACACATTTGCCGGCACAGGTACAATATGTTCCATAAATGGGCAATTCACACGAGCAGTTGAAAGATCCTGTCATTAAATTCAAAAGGAGATGATGGCAGTGCTGGCTGTTTTGAGTCTTCATAGGTTCAGTTTCGGGGCCTGTTTGGTTATTCGCTTGTACGAAAGTGTTTTTCAAAGTATATTTAAGTTCAAAAAAATCATAAATGAATGGTTTTCAAGCAGTTTGGATGCTTTTAATATGATAATATCAAAATCATAAGAAAATCACCTGAAAATTTAATCTTAAGATATTATTAGTCAAGGGGCTTCTATGTGGAGGGGTTCCAGCTCCTTCTCTCAATGGTTTTCTACTGTTTTTTTGCTCAGCAGATACCCTTAAACAAAGAAATTTGCTTTAGACATTTTCAAGAGTACTGGAGATGGCATTGGCTTGGAGAGAGCCAGTGCCATTGTAATGGACGGTGATCTTAGCTTCCCATCCCATGTTGCCAATCGCTATGAGATGAAAGACCAGATAAGAGGCAAAATAGAAGAAAAACCCGATGCTCAAGAAATCAGTGAAGGAGCGAAATCGTTCGTGCCAGCAGCCATCAGGAGAGGAGCTGGCAGTAATTTTCCACATCAAACAAGTTCAATCATACTACGTACTGGGTTTGCCATGTGGCTCTGAAACTGGATAGCTCGACAAATCCACAGCCATCCAAGGAGCAAGGATGGGATGCAATTATTTATTTTGTTTCCCACTTCTTTCAACTAAGAAGAACATAAACATAACATTTGTCGACTACATGTAAAGATTAAATTAATAAAAAAAGCATAGTTATCATTAACTTGTACAGAAAATATTGTGTTACTGAATTAACATGTGACTATGTGAGTCATTAAGTTGATTATATTTATTAAAACAGTATCATTTTATTGATCTTTTCAAGTTTAAATTGGGTTTGATCCGGTTAAGATCAACTTAATCTAATCTGATTAGTTAAATTCTAAAAAATTAATATATTTTTATATTTAACTCGAAATTTTATTTCAATCCTGCTATATAATTACAGATTTCTCGATCGGACACCCAATGTGTCGTATTATTAGAGTGTGTGAATCATTGCTTGATGTGATTTAATTATTTATTGCTGAATGATTGGTCTATGTATGTGCTGGCTATTTTGGAAGTGATACGAGGAGGAAGGTCTGTTCATTCATCCATACATAAAAGAGATTGGATTAGATTAACAAGAATAAGTGGTGAGAAATTAGAACTTCTGATTGGAATAAAAAAGTGGAAAAATTTGTTAATATAATTGCTGTTTATATGATTGTTAATTTTAGAATTTATAGGATTAATCAAGATGCACATAAACTGATTCGAACACTTATATTAATCTAAAAAAAGAAGAAAATTACCCGAAAGAAAAGCCAATGCCATTGTTCAATCATATTGTACATAGGAGGGATAAAACACCCATGTTGTAAGAACATAATGATGTCAGTTTTTGAAATTGTACTATAAAATACTTTTTAAAATAATTTTTTATTTAAAAATATATTTAAATAAGTTTTTTTTTAAAAAAAATTATTTTAACATTAGCATATTAAAAATATAAAAATAAAATACTAAAATTTAATATACTTTTAAGCTAAAAACATCTTTAAAAAAATATAAAAACAAAAAATCATATTAAACACCGTCGAAAAGACACCATCACGAAGACTCGTTGCTCAAATGTTTTTATTTATGCGATTCAAATACATAAAATAAATTATTTAGATTATTTCTTACTGGATTCATGGATATGGTCATATTCAGGAACTGTTTTGTGAATTCGAGGTTCTGTTTTCATGGAATGTCAAGAAACCTTTATTCGAGGATATTGTCTCGTTGAATCCTCCAAGCACACGATCCAATCCGATGGATTTTATAAAATAATTCAGATTAATTTCATCCCTCAATCGTATATTAATTTTGGAAAAAGAAGAGCTTAATAGTTGTCCCAAAGACTTTTCAGCTCTGAAAAGATGGCACCCAAAATATCACTAGCTGCATGAAGGTGTTTTTAATCAATAAAGTGATTTTCACCAGCGGAGTGAAAGGTCAAAAGAGGGAATTGGGAACTGTGTATTTTGAATGATTGTCCCTTTGAAATGGTTACCATTGGTGCAAACATGAATTAGTCAAACCAAAGTATTCCAAAAGCAACATCTAATTTTCGTTTTCGTTTTTTAAAAATATATTAAAATATTTTTTATTTTTAATATTAACCCATTAAAAACCTGTTTAAAATATATGATTTGATATTTTTTATATGAAAAACACTGTAAAAAAATCAAGTAATTCTTTTATTTAAATTAGTTGTTTTTAGTTTAGATTATAAAATTTATATTAAAAATTTATATATTTTTAATATATAGTTGGTGTGAGAGGGGTATTTTTAAAAGTGTTTAAATAAAAAATTGTTATGATTGATATAGAAATTTTATTGAAAGCATTCTTTATTATGAAATTAAAAAGAAAAAAAGGGTGTTCTTGGACACCAGATTTTGTGCTAGATTTAGCTATTATATTATTGTACTATCAGTCGCTTTCCATGGCGGGGGTTGTAATATCAAAAGGAGGAGCTTTCGATGAGATGCTAAATTGCCATCAATGGCATTACCGACACGCTCAAATTATGGCTTTGATTAGCTCAAGGGTTATTTCCATGCCAAAAAAAAATAATGATGAAAAGGAAATAACCAGATGGGTCTAGCATGATTGACGTTCTTTCTATTTCACAAACTGTTTCTTCTTCAACAATGAACATCATGAAAAGGGAGGAATTGACTGAAAAAACCTAGATTGATTTCAATTTATGGTTGTTTGGAGAGAGAGAAATAATTCCAGATGAGGGAGAGTGTGATTTATTGTTTTTGCAAGTTTCATATATTATATATAAGGGTATTTTCATCACTTCATTTTACTTGGAATTTGTGATTCAATGGGATATAAATAAAGTATAATTTCTAAAAAAAAACAAAAGCATAACAAAAAAAATAAGGCTGAATATAATTAACCATATATTTTAAAGTGATTTCTAAAATACATTTTGACAATAAAAACATCAATTTTGATGATTTTTAAGTACTTTTAAATATTTTGATATAAAATATCAAAATATTAAAAAAAAATCATTAAACTTATATTTTTTTTTGTTGTTGTCGTTGAAAACTAGTTTTGAAATACACCATCGTCATATCAGAAACACACACTAACTCAACCACAATTATTATCTAGTTTCAATTCAGTTTAGTTGGGATCAAAGCAATATAAACAAAGCTCAAAATGAGAAACAAAATACATAAAAAGGTTATAATCCTATTATATGATTGCAACATTGACAAAGTTTTTTTTTTTCATCATTCTCATGCAACGTAAAAAATATATTTAACAATCATGAGCCCGTCAACAGAGGATACCAACTAGAAAAAAAAATTTTGCTTGAAATGACCCCATAAATAGATCTATATGTGCCAAAACATAAAAGTTCTTTCGGTTATGTTATATTTCAGATAAGTGCATAAGGACCATAATTATTATTTCATTAAAATGCATGATCTACAAACATCCCTTGTTAATAAAGTCGTGAAAAAATTCAAATTGAACTCGGGTTTTCTGTAACTCCCTCCTAGGTCATGACTGACTTGCAAAACAAGTCTTTTATAAGAATAAAAAACCCTCCAATGTTTAAGTTAGTAAATATAAAAAGATTAAAGTGTGTGTGAAGAGATAATGTGTGGAGTAGGGAGTAATATATGGTATATGATTGAGAAAACATGTCTTTCTTAATTAGTGACTTATATTATTTATAGATACCAAAAGGAATATACGCTTAAAAAGAATACAAATAATGAGGAATATTTGCTTTGTTAGAAAGTTAAGTCACTAATTGGTGTCATGCTTGCTATTGGTGGGTAGATTAGTGCTTAAGATTAAGTCATTGGTGATAAGAGTAGCAGGCTAGAAAAGTTAGTGCAGAGTCAAGTTTATGGACAGCCATTGATGAAAATGATGACATGTTCAAGTTTAGGGATAACTTCTGGTGAAAACATTGGCCGATGATAGTTTGAAAGAGATTATTATTTGCAAGAGAGGGTGTTCATTATAGATAATGAATAGGGGTCGATTGGGCTTCGCCAAGGATGGTGAGGGATCGATTGGGCCAAGGTTGGAAAGGGCTAAGAAGAAAAGGTTAGGTTGAGCTTGAGAGGGTTTAATTGAGCCAATGAAGAGAGGTTTGGTTAGATTAAAGGGGGAAAGGATTTGGTTGGGCTAACCTTTTTTTCCTCTTTTCTTTTCCCTTTCCTCCCCATCTAGCCTCGAGCCTTGGTTCGGCTAGTTCTAGTCCATCTCTACTTCTTTCCTACTTCTTTCTCCTTTCTTTTCTCTCTTTTCTCCCCCTTCTTTCTACCTTCTCTTCTCTCAGTTGGAACTACTACCAGCCACGCTCGTTTTTTTTTCCTCACCTCATCACCCATTAACATATACTAAAAGGGCTTTGTTTTTTCACTTTGGTCCTCACATTTGTGAGGATTCCTTTTAATTATTATTTCAAAAAAAATTCAATTTCATCCTCCAACTTTAGGTTTACTGGGTATTGGACTTCATAATTTGTTTCAATTTATTTTATATGGAGTTTTCCAACCTTATAACCTGAATCGTGAGTTTCGAAGGTTAACCGTGTTGACTTAGGTTAGGTTCTAATCGAGCTAGTGTCAGGACATAAAAAAAAGATTCCATTAATAATAACAAGTGACTCCATTAATAATAACACGTGACGATTAAAGATATAAGGTAAGAAACACTTTAAGTCTTGCAACATTTTGCTGCTAGGTTATCCTATTAAGCATATTTGAGCTTATTTGATGATATTGATTATTTTAAAACTTAGTTAATAATAAGAAAATACATTAGAGACAAAAATATGCTCGTCAGTTTAGGCAAATAAATTAATTAATTAACAACCTTTTGATTTTCCTTTGCGAGTCAACATGATGTTGATGGTCGTCGTTTCTTCATTAAAAAGGAAAGAAAACCCCAAAGCAACAACTTCTAGCACAAGTTGTTGTAAAATGCCACCACCCAAAAAAGCTCCATCCACTCACATGGAAATAATTTTACACGGTTTATCGCTATCCCCAAAGGTTACAACTTCCTGCAAAACTTGTTCTAAAACTCCAATCATCATGATTTAAAAGAAAAAACAAAATCAAGATTTTTATTTTTCTTTTATTATTATCATTGTGTAGCTCTATGCTCTTTTTCCACGGGTAAATCTAAGATCCACTAACTTAATATATATTTATAAATTTATTTTAATTTACTTCATATAGAGTTTTTAAATCTTAAAATCTGGATTGTAAGTTTTACAGGTTAACTGTATTAACTCGGGTTATTTTTTATTTTTTTTTAATTAGTTTTTTCTCTACTTTATCCTTTAACATTGAGATAATTGATAATTGAGTTTTATATAAAAAAAAAAAGTATTTGCTTCTATAGATTTATCTCGGTCTCATGACCCATGTTTGACAGGTTAACCGAGGTTAACTCGACTTATTTTTTTAGTTGAATTTTATCTTTATTTTATCCTTCAACATTGGATTGATTGAAAATTAAACTTAATAAATTTTTTTATTTGTTTTCTAATGGGTTATCAAGTTCTCATAACTTGGATAACAGATTTAACATATTAACCCGAATTGATCAAAGTCAATTCAATATGTTGTCGTTTTAATATTTTAAAAAATATCTTGATTTTCTTTTAAATCAAATTACATTTTTATCAATTATTCAAGTTATTTTTAAATTTATCAAATCATTCAGGTTACATCAAATCAATCTTTATATAATTATTATTTTTTGAAAACCACATTAACAACATATATATATTCTTTTAATGTTTTTTTAAAAAATTATACAACCACAGCATAGCACCAACAATGATCTACTTAATTACTAGTTTTGTTTGGATGATCCCTGCTGATTCCAAATACAACAAAATGTAGCCATGTTATTTCACAAAATTCAGAATATATTAGTTGAAAGAAAAACAGTCACCAAACTGGACTCGGACTCGTGTTTGTGATTCGAGAATGAGTGATAAGAAACATGATAATCCGTGGGGAAAGAGTCTGAATGGTCCCTGACATTTGTGCCACATAAGAACAGAAACGAGGGAGGCAAAGTCAATCTGCAACCATTTTATAGCAGTTCTCCATTTCTATTGGGAAGAAACATCAAATTCCTCAGTCAGGTAGATTCAGTTGATTTTGTGCAAGCAGTCACCATGACATAAACTGTACAATTTAAAAGGTTAAATGGAGCTCATGTAATTTAAGACATGGCTTCACACTTTGAGGAACTTGCAAGAATTACATAGCTAGCATGATTGACGATGCACACAAAAGATATCATCTATAGTTTAAGATAGTAAAACCCCACCCTATTAATCCACCAGGCATTGAGCGCAGGCATCAACGTCTACTAGTTTTCCCCAAACAATCAATTCGATTCAGTCTTGTATGCCCAACCATGTTTGTCCAAGTATGCATGGACCGCCTCCTTTATAGCTAAGTTCGGAACCAGCTGAGATGGTTCAAGAGGTTCTCGTGTGACTGGATCAAAATTTCCCACCTGTGTATAATTAAGTCACCAATCAATGCAAATAAATAAAACGCAAATGAAAGGCATCTCAATTTGAACAAGCAATATCAAAAACACAAATCACCTTCTCAAGATGGTCAAGGAGCACTGCTCTTTCATATGAAACCCCACTTGGAGTAATGACAGGATCACGGAGAATATCAAGGGTGATTTTACAACATAAATAATCTGGCACCTGGAATTTTCAAATTAATCCCACAACATTATAAATCAGCGGTCAGTAATTTTAAGAGAGAAGGGAAAAAAAAGATGTAAATTAAACAAATCCAAAGACACCTCGGATGGCGTGTCATCTTCTGCAGCTTTCTGGAATACTTGTCCTAGAAGCTCCAATTGTTGCAGATGGGAAACAATTGAAACAATTGGGTCATCCAGGAATCCTTCTGTCTCAGAATCATCAAGGAAATGTTTTTCTTTAAGAGCCCTCTCACAAGCTTCTCTGAGTCAAACCAGGGAAATTAGCATGAGAAGGTAGGAAATAGGACAATTTATAGTTCTCTTAGCACATATGAGCAAAGATCTGCAATAATGGTACAGCCTAAACTCACAGGAATTACATACTTCAAGCTTTGTAGTTCCCATGAACGCTGCGTAGATTCTTCCTCCCACTCCAAGTATTTTGCCTTTGCTAGCTCCTCCCAGATCTCCTCCACCATGTAACCATTCGGGTTGGCACCCCTACCAAGATCCAATGCCTGATAAAAATATAATGCTAATTTAAGATTTAGTGCTAAGATTAATAGCCTGCACATTTTCTTTGTATCCAACAGCAACTAAAATTCAACATGTATTAGGATCCAATTTGCAACAGCGGCTATAGAAACTAATATGATCAAAGTCACTCATAAAATTTGTACCATGAATGATTCATCTTATTTTTGTCCCTTTTCCACATCTATCATGTCAATCCCACAAGCTACTACAGTGCTGCTACTAGCATTAACATCATAGTATGGATAGTAACAACTGCTGTTCAATTTTTACATACATGCTACAAAAATCATATTGTCCATTGCCAGGGTATGTTGTCACTACTTTGAACATTTAGGTTTAACCTACTTAGAGTGAAAGATACTCCTAATGCAAAGCTCACCAGATACCCGAAGACAATATATATATGTGGACAAGCATGTATAAACCAGGGTGGATTTTCATTGTAAAATTAAAAGCTAGAACTTATCCAACAAGTCTTCATTAGACTACGTTTTGCCCACTATAACCATGATTATGAGGCCCTTAACATCGATTAATAACACCATCAACCACACATACACAATTTTAGCTCCAGCTGCTAACATGTGTAGACAAGATTAAATCCCCAGCCGATCAAAGCATAAAAACACCAGATAGGCCATATCAATCCAGATTACCAAGGTCAGAACAATAATTTGACACTATTGGAATCATGATATAATAGCAATGTTCAGCTGCAGCAGCTGCTGCTGCCGCACACATTTCTAGCCATGCTTAAAAGGTAGATGGCTTTCTTATGTGCTACAAAGAAATGTAATCCAGTTGACCTACACAAAATAATCTTGCCTTTGATGTTTGAAATATACATGTAAACCATCTTGATATATGGACATGCATTGTAGTACAAGAACATCCCGGTTGCAATACTAATCTTGAATATATGAAATGGTAACATATACAGCTGATGTGTGCAGAGGAGAAGACATGCACTTCATACTTTACAAACCCCTACCTTCCTATTCTCTTTATCAGTAGCAATCTCATAACATCTGGTTGGACATACCCATATTCAGTTGATGTTGTTATGACCAGATTATTATGTGCAATCAATAGGCTGGAGCTAAAACAAATAAAAATGACAAGTAAAAAATCTATAAAGAGCAATAACAAGAGGCTCAAAGCTAAAAAATATGAGGTGTAAATGTTCATTTATCAGCCTTGTGCTTGCAGGTAAAACCAAATGGCCAAATGCAATCATGCAAAAGCAGAGAAAATGACAAGTTTAAGAGGAACAGCAACATGAAAAACTGTGACTCCAACACATTTCTTTCCCTTGGCTTATTTAGAGGGGTTTTCTTTTCTCTTGATCCTCCGCGAAGAAACAGGCTATTAACAAGATTGCAGCACTAGCTATGGTAGTCCAATCACATGATGTTCCGGAGGAGGGAATTTGGAGATATCTACAACTTTTAGAGCTTTTCTGCATGAAGCGGTTGCTCCCAGCACTCAAACCTGCAACTGTGGGGTTACAAGCCCCAGACTTTGAATGGCCCTTACCAAGACCAACACAACTACTTGATAGACAGTTTGTGACCCTACAGCTTTTATTCAAAATTCCGACTCGATAAATTTCACAGGAATAACTAGAAGAAATAGGCTGTTATGATCGACAATCCATCATGGTAAACCACAAAAAACTAGAACCATGCATTCCCTACGTTTCAACCTTTTGTCACTGAAGTTTGATTATCTACAGTTGTTATATTTACAACCTCATAATAGTTTATGTTATGAACATTTGATCACCATAAGCAAAGTGGATTCTACCAGAAACGAAGTTTTGATGAATTAAGAAGCCTAAATGGCTAACACAAGGAGCTAAGAAAAGGCACAAAGAGCTATGCCACTTTATAGACTATTATTCAATAATAATAATGTGAAAAAAGAAGGCCATGCTGAAGACACAATCAGATAGAGACATTCTCAAATATGTACTGAAAGTTCAAAGGAAACGATTGAATAGGAGATCTAAATAAGAAGCCTCAAGGCCCATTCAAAAAGCTTCATTTCAGAAAACAGCCAACAGAAAGAAGATTAAACTACTAGCTTACAGGCAACTAATGCAGGTCTTATTCAATGGATTCACAACAAAAGACTCGAGCAAGAAAGTGAAAAATAACCTATCATGTAACTCAAAAACTTCTTCAACCTACGAGTCCAAATGCTAAAAGCAGAAAAAACATCTACCAGTAACTTGTGTTGATATGAAAAACAATTCAAGAAACAACTCGAGATAAGAAAACCAACTCTTACTTTCTCCAACTCCTTGACTCCTTCAGAGTACTCTTGCTTCTGAAGTAATGCGAGTCCCAACATATAGTGAGCCTGTAAAGCAGCAAGCAAGGGTGAATTTTGCACAACCACCCACACTACATAGAAGTAAAAAAAAAAAAAGCAACCGCTTTCTTCTAAATTCAAAAGACAAACAAACATTCACCTCAGAACCATTATCTACTTTCTTAGAACAAAAATCAAGATTCCAAAAAAAAAATCACAACCCACATTTCCTTTCAAGATTTTAACACCATTCATCACATTTTCAATCACTTTCCCATTTTCCGACTCATAAGATACTTCTCTATCCATCATCAACAAAAACAAGTACAACATCCACAAACTCGTGACGCGTCGAACACATAACCCACTCACTTCCATCAAACCATTCTTATTCTATCTTATAAGTCAATTGCGATTATGACATTAATAAAATCAAATAAAAAACCATTACCTTGACAGAGTAATGATCAAGCTGAATGGCCTTGCGAGAATCCTCTTCTACTCTAGTCCAATCACTTAACCACAAAACTTAGTCAAATTAATAATTTATACCAATAATATTACAGAAATTCGACCTAAAAAGGAAAAAAAAATGATATACATACTTGCGTTTTCGATGGCATAAAGCACGATTAGTCCAATAAACAGGAACTTTAGGGCACAGCGTAATCGCCTTTTCAACAAAAAAAAGAAAATTAAATCAGCAAACAAAAAAAAAAGACAATCACATAAATATATATAGAAAATACCGCACCGCAGTGTACGCATCGATAGCGGCTTGAAATCGATCTTTACTAAAGCATATATTCCCTTCTTGCCTCAACTTATCTGCTCGTTTCTCTTCGTCACTCAATGCGGATACTCCCGGTCCCATCCTCCCTCCCTCTATCTATCTCTTGATTTATTCTCTAATTTTTCTCTTTAATTACTGTATTAATAAAAACTAGTATCTATTTTTTTTCCTTTTTCTGAATTTATTGTATGGGAGCTGTAAAAATCTTGCGAAATGGAGGAGGCGACGACGCGAGCGAAACGGTTCGCCTGGAGGTTGGAGGAGGAGCAAAGGGAAAGTGATCGTGGAGAGAGGGGTCGCAGGTGGGGGTTTTAGTTTTGGGGAAGATTACGGGTGGGTTTGATGTATTATTGTTTTGTTATCAATTGAGCTCTAAAGTTTCTTATTTAAACATTTTTACCTCCAATTTATCATTTTTGCTTGTAAAAAACGCTCCTAAAGCTGGACTCCAAACAAGAATGGTATCATTCTAAAAATAAATATTAAAATAATATTATTTAAAAAATATATTAATAAAAAAATTAATAAATAAGGAATGAATTTTGATTAAGTTAATATTCAATCTAAATTTTTAATTAAATCAATCAAGTTTTTTTTTTAATATCTAGATTGTTCCATTCTCAATTAGTTGCTTCCTAGCTGAGCTAGTTTCAGGACATAAAAATAAAAAAGATTTCATTAATAATAACAGCACGTGAGGATTAAAAATATAAGATAAGAAATATTTTAAAAGCCCGTTTAGAAATGCAGGTTAATCCGTGTTTTTAAAATTTTTAATTTTTTTTTTTACTAAAAATTAATTTTTTTGTATGTTTTAGATCGTATTGATATGCTAATCTCAAAAATAATTTTTAAAAAATAAAAAAATATTATTTTTATACATTTCAATATGAAAAACATTTTAAAAAACAACTATAATCACGTGCCCTTGCAATTTTTTTGGTAGGTTATCCTATCAAGCAAATTTAAGCGTATGTGATGATATCGATTATATTTGAAGTGAATTTAATGAATTTAAGAGATTTAAAACCTAGTTAATAATAAGAAAATACATTAGAGACAAAAATATGTTTATCAGTTTAGGCGAATAAATTAGTTAATTAACAACCTTTTGATTTTCCTTTGCGAGTCAACATGATGTTGATGGTCGTCGTTTCTTCATTAAAAAGGAAAGAAAACCCAAACAACAACTTCTAGCACAAGTAGTTGTAAAATGCCACCCCGCCCAAAAAAGCTCCGTCCCCTCACATGGAAATAATTTTACACGGTTTATCGCTAGCCCCAAGATTTACAACTTCCTGCAAAACTTGTTCTAAAACTCCAATCATCATGATTTAAAAGAAAAAACAAAATCAAGATTTTTATTTTTTTATTGTATTATTTTTTCTACGGGTAAATCCAACGATCCAGTAATCTAATACCTACTCAAAAACTATATTTTAAAAAAAAAAATTATTTTTAACCTAAATTAACCCATCCAATCGATAGAGCGGTCTGAAACTCGGGCCAAGTAAATTTTTAGATTAATGCTATTTTCGACTCTGAAAAAATATAGAAGATAATATGGAATTCATGCATATAGAAAGTTTGATCTTTCGTGAGAAACCATTAAAAATCAGACTGACCAAAGGGCAAAAGTTTTCTTTTGTTCTAAAGGGCCAAATACCTGGTTGATGGTTTTCAATGAGAAGACTTGATTTCAAATTTAATACAGTTAAAAGAGGACGTGTGGGATTACAATTAAACTGTACTTTTAAAAAAAATTAAAAATTAAAAAAAAAAACTTTAAATTAATATTTTTTTATTTTTCTTTATCATTTAATATATTAATGTTAAAAATAAAATTAAAAAATACTTAAAACAATTCCCTTGCCTGAAGCACAAACTGCCATGCAACTAATTTCAAAGACAGGAAGAGATGCCAGCATATGACAAGCCATTGCTATATAGTAAAAGTGACAAAATAACTGCTTAAGTTCCACAAAACTGTGTTGAGAAATGACAGCAGCCATCAGTTATTCCAACCTGTGCTCTATCTATTCTTGAAAAACTGTACCCTTTCTGGTCACTTTCCAAGCGCAAACATGAAATTAGCCTCATTGTTCTTGGGTATGGAATCAGATTGTTCCAGACTTCCAGTGAACAAAGCAACCCATTGCATCTCATTCAAGGTGCCTAACCAGACGAATGGATTGGTACTGAATACTCTTACGGTACAGACTCACGATGTTTGCAGACAATGTATCAGAAGATCTTTAACCGTTGCTGATCAGGAGAGACTAGATTCTTGAATCTTTTCCGTCTTCGGGAGAGATGCTTGATAACTGCTCTCGAACACGATTGACAAGTTGAGAAGCTTCCTGGTCAAAATTCAGGGGACGCCTTCGCAAACTCTGTGAACAGTCATTGGTCCAATGTTTCTCTCAGGATGCTACTGTGTTGTTCCACAATACAATCAAGCAAAAAACAAAAGATGCATACCTCAGTGGTCCATAAGCAATCACGCGCCTTACGGGGGATTATGTGGATGTGCGTCTGAAAATTCAATGTTGATAAAGAGAAATCAGGAAACATCGAAGAATTCAGTTGCTGTGAATACTTACAGCTTATAAGATGAGAGTATCTATTCTCTATACAAATAAATAGCAACGAAAGTGTTGTTTTTGGTTCAGCAAGAAACACAGCACAACACTGGTCACATCAGCAATCCATCGTTATTACATCAAGCTTTTATTTTTCCATAGATTCAACTTTAGAATTACTTACATGAAAAATGACTTGGCCTGCAGCAGCACCGTTATTTACCAACAAGTTGAAAGAATCTGTAAACACCAACATTCCAAGAACAGAAGTTCAGATGGAGCTCAAGTTCGAGAGAACACTAGGTTTAAAAATGGTCCAAAAACTTGTAAATACAGTGAGAAAGCAGATGAACTCATGCTTCCCTAGTCATGCCAGATGCGGCATTCATTTCTTAAGAAATTCACCCCTGCCCCCCCTATAAAAAGGTGCAAACAAGTGCCTTCAATCCTATAAAATAAATATCGACATGCGAAAACAAAAACATTTAAGAAAAGAAAAGTCATGTTATCACTTGAATTTCAACTCATTTATGTCCGTGGCTAGATGTCAATCAGCATTCCCACTTCTCAGGGGAAGGACCAGGATTTGCTTTGGGGGGAAGGTGGCACCCCAAAGTTTTGAAAATTTTCAATTTGACAATAGATTTTTTTTTGAAATCCCAGTTCCATCTGAGCCACTTCTCAGGCTACCCAGAAAACAGTAGTTCTTTGTTGGGTCAAGGTTGGTTGGCAGTTAGGTATGCAGATGTAAACCCAGCTCTAAATGAGAAATCATCAGCCTAACTCCACTGTAATTTTATACATGCTCCCGAACATAGTTGACAATTGAGGCATGTTACGAACGAAGGAAAAAAATGGATAAACAGAGATGCTGGGGGAAAAGGATATTTGTTAATTACAGCAACAGTAAAGAAATGTTGGATACATACCAGAACCATTTGCTTTCATGATTGCATTACCAATTGAAGGCACCTTTGAACACATTGCTGCTACCACCTGCAGACCCAATTTATTAGAAAATTTATCCATGATTTTTCTTTCACGGAGAAAAAAAGGAACACTCTGAACTCTGATATTACATGACTAGCTTTAACATTTCACAAAAACATGAAGTATCATGCAAGGGTTTGTATGCCAGGCCAGACTGGTGGAAAAATCAATTTTTGATCAGGGTCAGATGGATCCAACTTGAACATTGATACAGGGCTTCCTTTATCCCCAATAAGAAATCACATGACTTCCACATATACCGGGCAAAAAAAAAGGGCATGGAGCACCAGCTCGACTGCAAGAAAATTGATTGATTGGGATTCAGAACTGGACTTGCTGGCTAGCTTACATTGCAACCCAGCAATGCTCACTTCTTAATTCATAGGAAGACAGTTGTATATCTTTTCAGAAACACCGTCCATTAAAAAAGTAAAAGTAAAGCAGTAACAGCATGAAACTGCAGCTTCAAGGTCAGAACTACTCTCCATTACTCTCTTTTTCTATAATCAAATTTTCAGTCAGCCTTCTAAGACCAGGTAACCACCCCTCCCTGGCTCCCTCCATCCCTCTCTCACTGCTCAAACAAGAAACTTTCAGCGCAGTCATTGACCTTGTCATCTTCTGAGCACCAAACATGTCTGCATCTTTGATGCAGAGTCCAACCCAGGTTTCATGACACTATGCAATTCATGCTAACATGGTAACTATGGTGAAAAAAAACACGTGATATAGGTGTAATCTCAACAAAAATAAAGAAAAGTTTGCTCGTGTGACTTGGGTGGAATCATGTAGTTACAGAAATAACACAAGGAGCTGAAAAAAGGTTTCAACCCTCAGAGATCAAACTCCACATATCTACAAAAGATAGGCCTCCTTGTCTGAGCTTGGTGTTGATAGCTAAAGGCGGTAAAAGCACAATAACTATTGAAGGACTCGGGCAGTCAAGTCAGCCCTGGCATGGCTCCAGTTGAATACAAGCCGATTTTAGCAAATTACACATTTCTAACACCTCAATTGTAGCCTCGCAGACCAATAAAACATCTCACTTACACCTTTATTGGCAGCTGATCAAGCATGGATTCAGCTTTGTTGGGAGTTTCTCTTACGTTTAATCCAGTAATAACATCCCTTGCATATACTATGTGTACTTAGTTGGCGAACAATTTTGAATAACTCAGGAGGGATTAGCATCAAGTGAGAGTTACTTACAGAAGGAGGAGTGGCTTCCAGGCAAGAAAAATGAGATTTTGGGATGATAAGAGAGTGCCTGGAAAAAAAAATTGCAGCTTCATATCATTTCATCATTCAACCACAGACAAAATTACAGGAAAAAAATTCAAAATCTTGGAATCCTGGAAGTATTTGGAGGACATGAAATCATTACAATGATAACATATGAGACAATGTTTGGTTAAGGAGGAAGAGTTAAACTTTGTTGATTTCTATACATAGAACACAAACTGGTAGTTTTATCAGACTACTCTTTACGGGCAACCTTGGTGCCTACTTGATCAAATTCTCTCACTTTCACTTACACGAAAATTACCCCCTTTTTTTCCTTTTTCTTCCTAAGAAATTCCAGTAATTTAATAAAGATTGCACACTAATGAGAATTCAATCCATTCCAAGAGGGTTTCTACTATTGTGAACAGTTAAGGACATGACAGTGCTTTATGAACATGATAACTCACCCGGGACTCAATGGACTGGAATCCAAAATACACAGGCATGTCTCATCTTCATAAAGCTGTAAAATTCAGATGGGCAGAAGGAAGGAGCAAAATTTCAGAGCTAAAATATAAGAAAGTCATTGATTTGCACAAATAACCACAGCTAATAGCAAAGTTTGCAGGCATCTGAAGCTTAAACACTAGGAAGCACGAAGATTTACCTTAAACGCAGGGGATTCACCGCGAACAATCCTGCAGAAAACGCAGTCTAGTTGGTGATTCCTCGTGTCGCCAGCAGCATCATTAATGGAGGCAGAAGAAGTGATGGAAGAAGATAAACGTGAAGTCGGAGAGGGAGAGTCAGGGAGGAGATGGGAGCAGATAATGGAGAGCCTACTTCGTGACTCCATTCACGCGAAATTAGTTGCTTTAACGAGAATCGCCAGTGTCGCCATAAAATACTTGTGTCGTGAAAATTGAAGGGGTTTGAAAGGATTGGAAGTGCAGAGGCAGAAGGATTTTGACAGGACAAGACAGGTCAGTTGGGAGTGTTTCGATCGTAGGAGGTTACAGAGAAGGCGTTGGCTTTGCTTATCCACGTTCTTTGATTTTGTACGGGACTTGTCGACTGTCTGGTTCTGGGGCTATTATTTTGTTCCCCTCGACCCTCCCTGCCTTATCACTTTGGTTGTTCATCGTTGTCTTCAGCAGTGAGTGTTGGTTTAGTTTTGTTTTACTTTTGATTAGTTTTGTTTTAATTTATTATTGTTTTAATAATTGTTTTTTAAATTTATTTTTGACTTCAACATATTAAAATATCAAAAAATACTAAAAAAAATTAAATTTTAATAAAAAAAAAAGTTGAAATTCACTCTTAAATACTTCTTTTAGGTTACATTTTAAAAAATATTTATAAATTAAAGTTTATTTTACATTTTAAAAAAATTTAATTAACTAAACAATTTTAAATTTATAATTAAAGCAAAACATAACACTATATCACACCACATAAAAAATAGAGCCTGAATAGATTAATCAAGTTAATTTAATAGAATTTTTTTTTGAATTTTTTTTAATGATTTTACTTAGAAAGTGTAAAAAAAAATAGTTGGATATTAATTTTAAAAACCAAAATTAAAAAAATTGAATTATACCAAATCAAACCAAACAAAAAAAAACTAATTATAAACTAAAGGTTCATTAAAACAAACCCTATGAATAATAACCCAACTAAACAAACCATAAATTAAATTGAGCTTATTCAATTTAAAAAAAATATAAAATCAAATGAAAAATGAGTTTGGTTTGATTGTTTGATTTAGATACCGTTTTGGAACGCGATCCAAATAGTATTTCACAAAAATATATATGTTTAAATTGTTTTGATGTGCTAGTATTAAAAATAAATTAAAAAATATTATTTTGATATATTTTTAAATAAAAAAATTACTTTAAAAAAAATTGTTATCATCGTATTAATTTTCTTTAATTTTTTTAAAAAACATCAGTTTGATTATATTATTTTTTATCTAAACCACACTGTTGTTCATAAGGCTAACAGAAACAGGGGCCTCGTGAATATGTGTCCATTTTCAAGTCATTCCTAGGCAACCACATCTTTGTTCACATAAATATCTTCAATAAGGACATTCCAACGTAAGCAACTGGTTATATACAATAAAAATTTCTCCTCCTCTTTTTTTTTTTTTTGAATAATAACTGGTGGATGTGGAGTGACATGTTCCTCTTGTGAGGCCATTCCTTTTCTCTTACACTACCAAGTGAGGCTCACTGCCCTCATACTGCCCCCTTGTTATCGTGTAATTAGTAATATGTTGCATGCTATTTTTGTTAATGTATTTTTTTAATTAAAAATATATTAAAATAATATTTATATAAATATTATTTAAATATATTTTAGAAATGAAACAATTTGAAAAACATTTAAAAAACTAGGTTGAATTGCATTGTCAAACCAAGTATTTGCATAATTATATTATTATAAGAGAGTTTGTTAATACAGTTGTTAGGTTTAAACTTGTAATTGTATCAAACTTAATTTTTTTATATTTTACAAATTATAAACCTAATTTTTTAAATTTTTTTTTTACTTGAGCATGTTGGATATATCAAATTAAATTATTTTTTTATGGTTATTATAGATATTTATAGATTTAGCTTATATTGTTAATTTTCATGAATTGAGATTTATTAAAAATAAAATTTTAACTCAGTAAATTAACCTAAAACCTATTATAAAACATAACAAACAATTTAGACTTAATAAGTCAACTCAATCAATTAACTAGAATAAAAAAATCAATGCATGAAAAAAGACAGAATCCTAGCTTGACCCCGCATCTATCAAACCTAATAAATATCTATTTATTGCATGCTTTGATATCCAAGTGATTTCATATTTAGACAACAAAGTATCTATAGAAATTAATAATATTTATATATGCAACTAAGAGGGATTGATAGTCTCAGGATTGTAAATTGGCAATATTGAATATTAAGAATATAATCCCGCCCCCCCCTACTGTATGGATATTTATTCATTTAGAGAGCAATTTTTTCCTCTATTAAATTACTTGTTTATATATAAAAAAAGTTTATATAATGTATATGAGAAATTAAGTTATATTGGTGATTTAATATGTAGAAATTTACTAAAACATCAAGATTTTAATAATAAAAAAATGTGAGGGTTTATAACTAGTATATACCATCATATAATATTTTGTACGAAACACGTACTGATGTATATTTAGAGGTGGGCAAAAAAATCAAAAAACCGACTAAACTGAGAAAGTCGAAAAAAATAACCGAAAAAATTAAACCGTGAAAAAAAATCGATTAAACCGATTAAAATTTTGAAAAAATCAACCGGTTCGGTTTCGGTTTTATAAGTCTGAAATTGAAAAACCGAACTGAACCCAAACCGGAAAAAAATTGAGCCAAACCAAAAAAACCAAGCCAAAATGAAAAAAACCGAGCCAAAACCGAAAAAACCGACCCAACCGGTTTGAACCGTTTTTTGTCATAAAAAACCAAATCAAACTGAACCGAAACCGGTCGGTTTGAACTGGTTTCGGTTCGGTTTTTTTTTTTAAATTTAGTTTAGTTATTTTTTTCTATAAAAACTGAACTGAACAGAAAATAATCACCCCTGTATACAATCACTTTAACGTCTTGTTTTCTGTTATTTTTTGTTTTTAGAACAATCATTTATATTTATCCATCAATCTCCTTGGGCATGCAGCTGTTCCACCATTCCTTTCACAGGTTGGTGTATTGATGCCCTACGGACCTCTATGACCATTAATGAGAGAACAGGGAAGCTCTGCTATGTTGCTTACTTTTTTATCTTTTGACTTTTACACACACACACATCAAACGCTAAGCTCGAATTTAAGTTTTGATCTGAACAATTATTTAGGTCAAGTCGAGCCCAGGCTAGTCTAAGTTCAGCCCAACCTTGTCTATGGACCAGTCTATTTAGGCATTTCCATGTAAAAATAAAAATAAAAGGAAAAATTTTTAATTCTATATGTTTTTCAGGATCTTACAATAATACAATCTAATAATTTTTTCAGTGATAACCTAAATCTCAACTTAAGTGATGATTGTGATCAAACTATATCAACTATATATTAATGAAATTTGGTTATCTTGATTAAACCCTTGTCAATTTGATTTATTTCCTGCCAAGTCAATAAAAAATTGAATTTTTTTATTTTTTTTTAGAAAAAAAATTAATTCATGAGTTAACCTAATGTTTTGTTTTGCAGGTCGATTGAAGGTGACCGGTACTTAGTTCAATCATGGTTTAGGGTTGAATTGCTAGTGTATTTGATATTATCGTATAGAGTATTTTACAGATTAAATTTTAATTTTTTTCTTATATTTATTTTACATCAACATAAAAAAAACACTACAAAATATATATTAATTTTATAATTTTTTAAGTGAAACATACTTTTCAAACACACTAAAAAGACAGAAACTCCCACATTTCTAAACACACATAAAATACAATTATATTAATAATTGAATAATAATGCCTCAATTTTACTATCTCCTCATCGATGATTATATATATATATATATATATATATATGTTTCACATTCATAGATGCTAGAGTGTCCAGCACTGCATTCACCGGTAAGGCCATGACCAATGTAAAGGTGTCATTTAACGCTATTGGAAATTTGGAATAGAAAAAAATAATAGGATTTACTAATAAGCTATTTTATTTTCATATTTTATTTTTATTTCTTGATAAGCTATTTAACATTTAGTTCTTTGTTTAATTTATTTTCTAAAACAGCCTGTCTTTTAAAGGAAAAAAATATCAAATGTTTCTTGACCATGTAAGCTCTTTAATCGACCCACTGGAAAAAAAATTATGGCTACGTCATTGATTGCATGTATCTGAGCAGTGACGAAGCTAAAGTAATTATTCAGGGGCGGCAAACTAAATGTGATATTAATATAGAGAATATTTTTTAATGTTTTTTTGTTTGATAATTTATTAAAATAATATTTATTTTTTAAAAATAATTTTTGATATTAGATTCCGAGAACACAAAAACAAAATTAATTTAAAGCTTGAAAAAATTAATTTTTTTTAAACATGATTGTACCATAATAAAAAACAAACAAAGCATAAATTATCATAAAAATAATATTAATGAGCAACAACCATTTTTATATACAAATATTTTTTAGGTGTCGTTCAGTAAAAGCACAAGCAAGTGTTGCAAAAAATGATATACAGTGTTTTAATATAAAATTTAAATATTTTTATGTTTCAGAGTTGACATATTATTATATGTCGAATATATAAGAAAAATAAAGTGTCTCGGAGTATAAGAGAATGAGGTGTTTACATTATTTTGTCACCTCGTCAATTAACTTATTTTATTATCATATATCTTTCGTGTCGATGAAGGTTCTATTTATTTATATATTTTAAAAATATTTTAAAAAAAAATTAAATTTTTTTCTTTTTTTCTTTGCTTCAAATTAATATTTTTTTGGTGTTTCTAGATCATTTTGATGCACTAATGTTAAAAATAATTTTTTAAAAATAAAAAAATATTATTTTAATATATTTATAAGTAAAAAATACTTTGAAAAGCAACCAAAATGAATGATTAACCTTTCTTCTATTATATAAATTTAATTTTAATTTCATCTGGAAATACTGTCTTCTTCTCAGCAATATATTTTTTATTAGATAAAAATAAACCTCATACATATTGATAATTCTTCAATAAAATATTCCAATAAAAGAATTATTTAAATATATACAAACCAGGGGTGGGAAGACAATGATTTTTATGGTGGTCAGGAAGTAGCTAAAAACATCTTATTAATTATTTTCTAAACTCATTTAAAAAAGATACAATTAATAGAAAGAAATTATAAATAAAAATATTGTAATAACTTCCAGTAAATTATTGATTTTACATTCTCTCTGCTTTGTATATCTACCTCTTTTTTTTTAAAAAAAAAATTAAAAATAATTAATAAAATATTATTAATTACTTATTAAACATAAAATTT
>Ga0307515_10004921_pt1 | contig 27295 bp, 14 predicted proteins | sample 17_EM_MG_FD_194513 | JGI IMG/M metagenome (GOLD analysis project Ga0307515, IMG submission 194513) | Populus trichocarpa ectomycorrhiza microbial communities from riparian zone in the Pacific Northwest, United States - 17_EM | ecosystem: Host-associated > Plants > Roots > Unclassified | place... | reverse complement strand
AGCCATCAGGTGAAAGGGTTTTAATCTCTCGGTTCATATTCTCTTCTTCTTCAACCTCTAACAATATATTCTCTTATACATTTTTTGCAAACACATGCACATAAATCTTTTCTTAATTTTAAAAACCTTGTTCTCGTACTGACTTGATTATTGAAGGGTTTTTATAATCCACATAAGATACTTATTTTGCAAGTTTACAACCTATCTCCACATCTTTCTAATGAATAACTAGTCACTTATCTCTGACATGAAAGCTTGTTTGTTTTTGAGAATTTATACCCTCGTCAAATATTATAGAGAATCTCTCTCTATATATGTATCAAGGAGGTATAGAAAAACTTCTAATATAGATATTTTGGAGAATCTCTTTAGATATGTACTATATATGTATAAAAAGACTCCATGTTATATATTTCATACACTTGCTCTATGTAAAAAAAAAAAAAAATGTTTGAAATAAAATTATGAATAGCGATTAATATATGAAAAGTTCTATATAAGTTTATAACCTTAGCAATAGTCAAGCAAGTCTCCTAATAACTTCATTTGATTGAGCAAAATACAACACAACACAACATGTCCATCCCAAAAAATTGCGTCTCAATCACTACAAATTTAAGATGTATTTCATTTCCATTCTTATCGTTTCAACTTCCCAACAACAATCCTAAAATCTTCAAACAATTTCAAAATCACCCTGACAATAACAATTCCTTTTTAAATTCAAAAACAAAACTTGTACCAGAGAAATTGTAAATTTTTAATCCGGTGCCGTAACATGACATAACATCTCTGCCAATTGGGTCCCAAAACTTGTTTCTTATGATAAAAATGACGTGGGTTCCATCAAATAATATAAAAATGAAAAATATCAGTTTTTTTTATGGGGCAGAATAAAATTAGAAGAAACATGTTACTCAGGGCCCGTAGCAAGTCTACACATATATGTTGCCACGTAGCATGGTCGGTCTAAGACTTAAGAACTTTGAAAGTATATATTAAACATTGATAACGAAACAAGACCCCGCAAGATACCCACCATGATTTAGCAATGACCAGGAATCACGCGTGGAATGTGGCTGTGGTCGCCTGAGAAAAAAAAAAAAAAAGTAGCTAGAGCTTTCATATTGACCAGGGCCCAAGAATTTAATTCTAACAACTACATAATACATCCAAAAGACAAATCAATCCCTCTAGAGTATTGTTTGGATCATGATGTGTATAGCATGATTTCTCATCCCATATAGGTCAAGAACTAAGAAAGCAACATAAATTTAATGACGTGAAAATGACTCCCATGCCAATTATGAATGAAGAAGAAATCTCTCTATGTCGTTCTTCTTGTTTTTTTTATTTTTTTTATTTATTTTTAATATTCATAACTTGTCATTCCTAAAAAGGGTGTCTCATGGGAGTTTCTTTATGAATATAGAAGGGACACAAGTCAAAAATGTACTGCCATGATTCATGAGTAATGCATATGGTCTGAGGTGGGATCCTATTGTTTAAAACCCTTGATTTTGCTTGAATGTATTAGTATTATTAGAATAGGAATAGCTATCACCCGTGCTATATCGTAGAGTTGGATTTTATTTTTTATGTAAAAATTAATATTTATATTCCGTGAATGTATTTTAAAATAATATAAAAAATTTGCAACTCGAGTCATAGACTTACTAAATTAAATAAATTAGTTTTATTTTAACTAGATTATAAAAAGAGAAAAAAGACAATGACAACAAATGAACAAATTAAAAAAAAAATTGTGATTACAACAACTTGGAAAAAAAATACTTTTTTTTTATTAAAAAAACAAAAATATAACTCAATTCCCAGCCAATTAATATGGAAGGAAAAATTAGGTGCAAAAGGACAAAAAAATAATCTGATTTAACTAAAGTTAGCATGAAAATCCTATAACGCGGGTGATAGGGGTCAAGTCAACTAGGGTTAACCCTGCAAACCTGCGACTCAAGTCATGAGATCAAGATAATCTAATATATATATATATATAAAAGAAAATCTTAAGGCCTTTTTTTAAAAAAAAAATCAGTGTCGAGTTATGAAAGATGAAAAGAAGATACATAAAAAACATAAAAAAGTTGATGTTAACCCGCGTTAACTTTTCAAACTAGCGACCCAAGTCATTAGATCGAAAACATCTTATTTTGAAAAATTACAAAACCCAATTCTCAATCAATAAAATATTAAATACTGAAATTGAAAAAAAAACCATCATTATATTATTCCAGATAACAATAACCCTGTTTTTCCAAGGGGTTTTAGCTTATTAAAGCATAAAAACTCTCTTCTTACATATGCAAGGAATTTTAACAGGTGGCTTAAAACTATTTCCAAATTAACCTAAAGGTAAGAAACCTTATTAACAAAACAACTGGATGATATGGAGTTAGTTTAACTCTTTATATGAATACAAAACTAGATTAATATTTTTATTATTATTTTATAACATTTTATTTTTTTAATTTCATCTTTTATGGTGGGGTTTTTATTGAATTTTAACCTTCAGTATTGAGTTAATAGTAAATTATTTTTTGTATTTTTTTATCATATAACAAAAAAAATTAATTTAATCTAGTGAAGTTTATAACCCGGATAACAAGTTTGACTAGTTGACTAAGGTTAACCAATATCTTTCTTTTTTTTGTTTTCTTGAATTTATTTTTCTTTGAACATGTCAAACTAACAATGTCACGTCGGAGTAACTTCCACAAGATTTAATTTAAAATATAAACTAAGTAAATAGTTGGTTTAAGAATTTTCAAGTTTGAATCAATATATTAATTTTAATAATAATATTAAAATAATTTATATAATCTAAGTATTATTTTTGTACAATTTAAAATAATTCTGGTCCAAGCCACAAGGAGAATCGACAAATAACCTAGGTTCCATCTAAGCTAGCTACCACAGAACATTTAAGCTTTTTTCCTGATAAAAAAACCCTTCCTGCATCTATAGTACTGATAGTATGGTAAATTATAATAAATAGCTTTCGTGTTTAATGAGCTTTAATTAATGACCATGTCTACTATTTAATTGGAGAGCGAGTCTACAACGTAAATTGCAAGGGAGTCGTGTAATTCTTTTCGGGCGATGCTACTATAGACAAGCTATTCATTTTCCTCTCAAGACAAGTTCTTTTTCTGTCGTCATTCTCACGGGATGATACAACTTAGCAGGGACTTTTCTTAATATTGATAGCCTCCTTTAATTATTTTCATATTTTCCTTTTTAAAAAAAAAAAATTTCGTTTTAGTAGTTCGTAGTATGATTATATAAGGTATTTTCTGGCTAAATTTGTGTTCCAAGCTTGTAACATGGTCTATCCATACTGATGGTCCGATTTGTGAGCTTCACGAGCATAGTTGAGTATGCATAGTTGTATAGTTTGATTAACATGGTGCTTAAGTTTGATTTGTACACGTTTAAGTTGCGTACTAAAATAATAAAAAAAAAAACCAGAAGTTCACACAAAATTAAGCATAAAGCTTCAGCGCCATGACTGGCTTCGGATATCTCATGTTCATCAAAGAGTTAACAGAAGTACAAATTGACTCGCTACTCATGCGTATCCTCTATCTATTGATGTTTTGAGGCACCTTTTGAAGTTTTGGTAGGTGATATTTGTGGAATTGTTACTTTATGATTTTGTATGCTTTAATTTCTAGAGCATATCTCTCCTTTTATATATATTAAAAAAACACATTGAAATGAAACTTCTTATAAAATCAACAAATTCTGTTAATTGATGTTGGGTTCTTGAATATCATACATCTAGTGGAAACAATAAAAAATATTATTTAAGAGTCCCTAGTATCCCGTTAGACAGATCTAAAGTTATTTAAATATTTATTACCTGAAGATTTGATATTCTTTATCTTTGAATAATTTTTTAAAGGCTAGGTTATTGTAAACCACAAGACGTCCAATTGTCTAATTCCAACGATAATCCACACAAACCACCAGTGAAAAATCTTCTGAATCCCTATTTAGGAGAAATGGATTAGTATGCCTAGAGTGTTAGCTCTCTATTATGTGATTTACATAGTTTTTTCATCTAACATACAACAACTCAAAAATAAAAGGCATAGCTTACTATTTATAGAGAAATATAAAAAAAAAAAAAAACACCTTATAAATTGGGAAAATATCAATTTGCCCTTTGAATAATATCCATATAGTAATTCAGGACAATTTTAGAAATTAACTCAACCAAGTCCTTACTTGATTTTTTTAGATCTAAAAATATAATCCATGTATTAAATATATTATAGTCCTTACTTTCTAAAATATATTTTAATCAGTCATATATAATTAAATCATCCTAGATTAATTTCTAACTAATGGTTTTTAATGCGTGTGACCCATTAGGTTCCTAATATGTTGGCTCAAATATAAATTATAATTATAATTAAATAAATTAAACAATTTGATTTATTATCTATTCAACAATTGATTAGTTTATATTTGAAGATCAAGTGTATAGTCTAGCAATGTGTCATGCTCCCCCAAATATTAAATAAGTCATTAGTGGTTTGACTTAACCTTTCAGTGTCCGGTTTCTTAGTGTAATTAATACCATTTCATCAATAATGTTCTAATTTAACATTAAATCATGGAGTATGTCTGCCATGTTAAATCATGTTTGTTCTCTACATAATAGTTATTAATCGTTTGAATAAGATTTGAAACTCTTTTCAAATCTCATTCCACATTGGCTAAGAATTTCTGAGTCAATACTATTTGAGAATAGATGAAACATTTTCCCTAATTCATCTAGGGTGATGAATCCTCTCTTGATCACTCAAGTACCTTCATATAGTTCATTTTATATCCAATGTTTACCCTTTCATTACCTCGATTAAGATAACATATAACAGGATTAAAGCATAACATTCTTTATATAACATAACTTAGTGATATCAAATCTAAAGATCACTCACGCAACCGTCACGTAAGCCTTTTCATAGACATATATGATCTCTCCATATAAAATTCACATGCTGGTCAGTTCAGTGTACATATCTTATGACAAGCACCTATATATTAGTTCTAGGTATCATTTATACATCAGCTTATAAGAATAGTTGTTTCCTTTCATAAAAGAAAGAATATAATATGTATCGGTCTCTACAATTCTATTAAATGTTCAGTATTTAAGAGAGTATCGACCATGAACATTTTAGAAACAGTGCTTTGATATTATAGAAATTTCATAATTATAACAACTTTATAATTTCATTTGCAAAACATTTTTGTTCTATGAAGTTTATCTTTACTCTAGATTCATAAATCAAATATTAGATTCATTAATATAATATTATATAAATATTAAAGATAAATTAAGCCTTTATTAATAATAAATATGTATTTATATGAATATAATAATATCACGTATAACCAACCGATTGACTATAAGGCATATTAAACTAACAATTGACATAGTGAATCAATAGGATATTATATACTTAACTATAGTTTTATATCATTTTTGTTTTATATTTTTATTCTTAAACATTTTAAAACAAAAAAAACTTGTTTTTATTTTAAGAAAAATAAAAAACAACAAATTGTCAAATTTTTTAAAATCAAATAAAATGGCTTTCCAAAATGAATAAATTACAATAATTACTTGAGATATTATAAAATTAAGAGAACCATAAAAAATTGTAAAGGTTTGACCAAAATGTACATGAATAATATTAGTTTCATTATTTAATTTCAAGCAATTTTGCCTTGAGTTTCTGTTTTTAATATTCTTTTCCATTTTAAAACTTTTTTAATTTAATTATTTTCTTTCATAAGGACATTTTCTTTCATAATTTTTCTAACATGAGACACTATAAATTTTGAAACTCTATTTTTATTTCTTGACTTGCACTTTATTACAAAACAAGCTATTTATTCTTCTATAAATACTCAATAATATATTAGTTTTAATTGTGTAAATCCATTTTCAATTGTGTAAATCCATTATGCTAACTTTCAAGTGTTTCACTCCTTGTAATCCTATTATCTTTTTACATTGTATCTATTTATTATGTTAATTTCAATAGAACTAGTTATGTTGGCAAAACCTTTTTCTTCTTTTACTCTTTCATGGTATGAGCCTCTCAAAGCTAACACTATAATTTTCTTTTAGACTCACTTCAACATCATGTCATCTTCATATTTGTTTAATGATGTTGTCAGCCCCGTCTACTCAATCTTTCTTATAACTCTATGAATCATTTCTCCATACCGACATCTTTTAAATTTAATGGCCCAAATTACTTAGGATGGCAATCACATTTTTTGTCATTCCTTAATAGCAATGATCTCTTAAGATTTGTGGAAGGATTTGAACCAATTCCAAAGAGATTTAACCCTGATAATTCTCCCAATTCTTCTTATACAAACTAGTATAAGAAATATCAAGCTTTGTTGGGAATTATCTATCAGTCCAAATCTTGTGGCTTTTATGTATGGTTTAAACACTTCTAAACAAATATGGATTACTCTTAAAACATGGTTTCCAGCTAGTCTTGTTCTCGCATTGCTCACAGAAAGCATCAATTGCAAACCATTACTCAAAGGTATCGTACTTGTTCTACTTATTTAGAAAGTGCAAAAGCCATTGTTGATCAACTAGCTGCTGCAGGGAAATCTATTCATGATCAAGATTTAATATCTTGTTTTCATGGTGGTATGATTAGGAGTTTAATCCTTTTATTAAATTTTATAATTTTGCTTCAAGAGATAAAGACTTTACTATTGAATATTTTAATGTTAAGTTATTAAGTCATGAATCTTTCTTTGACAGTTAGCATAGCACAATGGTCTCTAATACCACTTTGCATTTTCTGCTTATAAAAAGTCTTCCTTTAGACACAAGAAAAGAATTCCAGCTCCTACTGTTGCTCAACCATCTACTCATTCTCTAAAATATATGCCCATTCCCAATTTTTCTACTAATTTTACATCCATGCAACCAACTTCACTTCAACACTCCATTGCTACTCGACTTGCCTATCAAATTTATGATAGAGTAGGTTATACTGTCATAGATTGCTATCATAAATATGACTTTTCTTATTAGGGTCATCATTCACCAACAGTTTTTGCAGCAATGGTGGCTGAATCTAATGCATAGTTTGAACATTAAATGTGGTATGTAGATAGTGGTGTCAATGCCCACATTACATCATATACTTAAAATCTCACTCATTCACTGTCTTATAATAGAGGAGAAACTATCACTGTGGGGAATGACATAAGTTTTCTTATTAAAAGTACTAGATCTACATATTTGTAAATTGACCAATCTAACTTTCACCTGACCAATATTCTATATTGTCCTCATGCTTCTACAAACTTACTCTCTATCAATAAATTTTATTTAGATAATAGTTGTTACTTTATATTAACCGATTTTGATTTTTACTATGAAGTAGAATCAAACAAATTAAATACTACTTCAAGGGCAGATCAAATATTGCTTCAACACGTACCTAGTCTTTCTCACAAATTGCATGTTTTGCAGTAACTATTGGTGGAAAAACATCTAATGCGCAGTGGCATAGTCAATTTGGGCACCCTTTCTAAGTTGTTTTTTAGTGTCTTCCATGTTCACATTCCACTTCTCCAATATCATATGAAAATAAACCCTTTTTTTTATTCTTATTATCCTCTTGGCAAAAGTAAAAAATTGCCTTTTAGTAACTCCACTAGATAGTCTACAAATCCTTTAATTTTAACACACTTTGACTTATGGATTTCACCTTTTGTTTATGTTAGTGGTTATCGATATTATGTTCTATTTGTTGATGATTTCTCATGATTTTTAAAGTTGTATCCATTGCATAATAAATCAAATGTCTTTCCTACTTTTCTAAAGTTTAAAGCTCATGCTGAAAATATGTTTTCATGCTCCATTAAACAATTTTAAACTGATAATAGAAGGGGATTTTTTTATCAAAACAACTCAATGAATATCTTTTAAAATCTTGGATATATCATTGTTTAACTTGTCCCCACACTTCACAATAAAAAAATGTTCCTGAACGTAAACATCATCATATTCAAGAACTAGATTAACTATATTAGCACAATCTCATTTTAAACAATGCTACTGGGTAGATGCCTTTCTTACGACAAGATACCTCATTAATAGATTACTAACCAAAGTTCTTTAAAATTATTGTACATTTAAAATACTACATGTTAAACCTCCAAATTATTTTGCATTACAAAATTTTGGTTGATTTTGCTATCCTTTTCTTATACCATATTAGCCATATAAGTTAGCCTTTAAAAGTAAACAATGTATTTTTCTTGGTTATTCCAATAACTAAAAGAGTTATTGCTGCCTAGACTTGCAAAATAAAAAAGTGTATATTTCATGTCATGTTCTTTTTATGATAGCACATTTCAGCGAGGGATAATGATCCATTCTCGCAAGCTTTAGGTAGTACTTCATTTGCTGGTAACTTCTACACCTTATCTGATTTAGTTGTATCCAGTACTTTATTGCCTAATGTTTTATCTATAGAGTCCAATTCTACACATCCTAGTGTGAGACCATCTCCCGAACAAACTCAAATACAATCTCCTAAAAATCAGCTCCCTATATTATCTCCAAAGCTTACTACCAATCCCATCATCTTCTATAGCCAACCAACCTCTTGATTTGCATTCCAATTCCACCTCCTCTAGATTTTCACAACCTATGTGAAATTGTCATGCCTTCTACACCACCTCCATTTGATATCATTAATTGGTCAAAAATTGGCCAATAAGAATAAAGTGCAGCAAAGGATATAAATGGATTAAATCCATTTGTACACAAGGCAAGATATATATTTCGTGGTTCCTTTAAAAATTAAGGATGCTCCCTATTAAACTACTTCTAAGCTTCACCGTTGGATGGATGAACCATGACTCCTTCTACCTCATCATGTGAATGATATCATATCATATGTTCAACAGTCTTTGGAGACATAAATAACATTTATAGCTTAGAAATGATTGAGAAGTATCTTAATTTCTTGTATGTAAGTGTCCTTCCTCTATCACTATTTGGTTTATACTTAGCATGCTAGTAGGTTTTGCTCTCAGTGAAATTTACAAATCACCATTGTATAACATGCAAAAGTTTAGACACGTATTGATTTTCTATTATCTTAAGCCAAAAGGTTTCATCATGGATTTTGTAACATAAAAATTATCTTTTAGCTCTTGCCTTCAAGTAACATGTTTTTCACCCAATCCAGGATCCTATTGTAAATGGTCTCATTTAAACCATAATCTAACTTGATAGTAAACACTTATGCAATGGCCGACAATTTACAGTGAGTTGTATACCCATTCCATAATGGTTCATGAGAATCTTTCTAAACCTAAAAAAAAACCTAGTTGCATCTATATTTGGTTCTTCATCTAAATGGATGTTACGTGAACCTTCACCCGAATAATCTTGATTCATTCTCATTGTATCCATCACCATACTCCTTTAAAGATGACTATTATCATCCGCAAACTCTTCTATGTTGCTAGAACTAGAAGTTGAGCTAACTATCATTTTTAACATGGTTTTATAATAAACATAAGGTTTTTTTGTGAGCAAACAAACTTAAGTATTTCTTGATGAATTTATTTTTTTTAAGTAGATGCATTGTCGCAACATCTTTATGGTGGAACTTTTTATTCTTACACTTCGCACATGGACATCTAATTTCACCTCCACTAATATTCTTCAGATTAGAAAGTATAAATTAATAAAAACCTCAACCTCTTTACAATAATCTTCCCTATACAAGTCTTTGAAAGAATCTCGAGACATCCAAGAATGATAATTCATTACTTATAAAACCTATATAAAATATTGATAAAGATATTTTTTTTAATAATATAACTATCAATTCAAAATTCAATTTTCTTTAAAAAAAAATGAATTCACAATTCAATAACTAATTAACAGTTTTTACACAAATTCAATTTTGCGTCATATGTGAACTAAACAATAAAATTAATAATAAATAATAAGTAACCAACTAATTATCCATCGTTTTTTCAATTCAAACTTATTCAATCTAAATTAATACATTTTAATTATTATCAATTTCATAAAATATCAATTTCTCTAGATTTCCACAAATTGTCAACTTAACAATAAAATTAACAAAATATAATTTGTATTCATAAAATAACCTGTTATTTTTTCAATTATAACATACCTAAATTATAAAATCGAACTCAAACTCATAAATTACAAATAAAATCAATTTCCTCCAAATCCTAAAAAAAACCCTAACATACAAATCATACATTTATACAACAAATTTTTCTTTGAAAAAAGTCATAAAACACTTAAATATACAACAACCAAACTACAAATAATACAAAAAAATTCAATAAATTATCATAAAACATAAATGGGTTACAAAAAAATAGATTTGCTTACTTGGTGTAGCAAAACCTCACAAGAAATTGAACCGAGAGAGGGATGCTGATACTATTGATAAATTTGCTAGCGGTTTGGGGTGGTTAGATTTGTGAGGATGGTGGCTAGATTTGTGAGGAAATGGGGGATGGGGCTACTATTTTTTTAGGCAGGTAGAAGTAGAAGAAAATGAGGAGGGAGGAGTTATCGAGTTTTACTTAATTTAATTTTTCTTATGGAATGTTTGTCGACGTTTCTTTTGGGAAAATACTAACATGTAATATTTTTGATAGAATTGCCAATGAAATTTTTATTATTTTCTCTATTATGTTGGAAATTACCAACAAAAACAATTATGTGGTAATTTCCATCATCAATTATCAATAGAATTTTTTTGTCGTTATTTATGTCAGAAAGTACCAACAAAATATTTTTCTTTGGTATTTCCGTTGCTATTTATCAATTTTTTAGTAGTGAAAAATCAAAATAAACTCAAATTAAAAAACAAATTGAGCTTAAATCTACCCTCTCGGGTGATGGTAAGGCCAATAAATATCTTAATGGAATTTCTCTCATCGAATGGAACCTATTGACACCAAAATCAACTTTTTTTTATGGTCGAAATCAACGTCAACTAATATTTTCTCTCTATACCATTAGATTTAGCGATGTTTGCTCTTTTCTCTTAAACTAGGGAGTAGAAAATGAAGTTTTTGACTAAAATATTTTTTTTTGAAAGTAAAAGGGACTGAAAGTTGATCATTTGGAATGTACAAGGACCAAGCTTTATTTTTTGTACCAATTTTGAAACAACCATCTATTTTCCCTGTTTTTTTCATTTTGGTTCTCTTTCTTTTAATCTTGCTCTTTGTTAACAATTTAGAAGCAATAATTTAGTAATGAAATGATTCAAAGGAAAAAAGTTCAAATATCAAAAAAAAAAAAATCACTACTTCAATCCATATTAAAATGTGAGAGGGAGCATAGTGATTGGAGTTACAGTATTTTTTCCATATGACTTAAATTCTTTTAATAGGTGCTTTTATTTATGTAATTTAGTTATAAAAAAAAAAGAAATTAAATTTGGTCCAAGTGGTGATAATTTAAAGCCATGGAAAGAAAACCTAAACATTCTTGTTTACAACAAATGGTTTTCAAAAGTAAAATACTTGGTAAGGATAAAACTCATCTTACCTACAAATTACAATGTGTTAAATTTCACAATAAAGAAGCAAAGCATGTATCAGACCAGAAACTAAACGAGAGAAATTGTTTTTTTTTTTTTTTTTTTTTGAGAGGTGAAAAGGTTAGAGGATGGATCATTTGCTCCTCCAACTGCTATGATGAAGTAATAGCAAAGCCGAGGAGTAAAACTGAAAATGAGAAGTGAAAGCGTTGACGCTAATTAGATCTATAGACCAATGCAACGAATGACAAGAAAGCTGTCGTTGTTGTGACTCGGAGGATTTACGAGACACGAAAGGCATTTCCAGACTTACAATATAACTTGCTTGTTAAGATTAGTCATAGCAAAGACTTGTGTGTGTGTGTAAGATTAAGACGCCTCAACTATCTATATTTTATTTATGTGAAGAACTAAGCCCCCCTCCCTCCCTTGTTTTACTTTTATTTATGAAATGGTCGTCTATAACTTGCATCCATTACCAAAATATTCTACTTCAAAAGTCACAAAAGCTCAAAAAATCAAAAACAATGTCGCGGCTGTTGGTCGATAAGAAGGTTGCTTGGGAAGTGTGGCCTTAGCCCGAAATTCATTTCATTCAACCTCTCATATATATATATATATATATATATATATGCATGCATGCTAGGTTAGATCATATAAGATGACTTCAAGGAACTTGCAACTTCAGTTTTTTGTTATATAAAAATTAAGATTCTGCTTGTTATCATTTTTTGTTTTTGTTTTTTTATTTTTAGAAACTAAAACACTTTTTTATGTTTAATATTTATTGTTTATAAAAACTATTTATCTAACAAAAGAATACGAAGAAAAAATTATTATAAAACCTTAATTTTAGAAATGTAAAAATATATTATTAATTAAAAAAACTTAAAAAGAAATAATATTGAGTGATTAATCATAAATATTAAATGGTGAGGTCTTAGCTACAATACGCATTAAAGTGAAGGTGATAATGTTAGAAATATGTTTTAAGATTATTGTTGATGGGAACATTTGATACCAAACTTAAAGTGGGGTTTTAGAGTTAAAATTTTATTGAAAATTATTTTTCAACAAAAGTTCTTTAACATGAAACATAAATGTCATAACTTGTTTTTTACCTCCATTTTCGAATGTATTTTAAAAAAATAAAAATAAATTCCAGAACATGTATTTTCGATGCAATTCGGTCAATTTATGGCCATTTCATAATTTTGACTATTTTACTTGTCATATTCATGTTAACAAAAAATTTAAAAATAAAAAAAATAAATAAATAATAAAAGAATATCAAAGAAAAAGAAATAATAATAAAAAACAAAGATTAGTGAATATGACAATAATCATGGAAGGAAAGATGGATCAAAATAAACATAAAATTTTTCCTTGTCCAAGCAACTAAGAGATAAAGGGATAATGATAAAAATAAATAGATAATAAAACAAAATAAAAAGAGAGTAGAAGATGGTAGAAGAGAAGAGAAGATAAGAAGCAACACAAAATGAAGAGGGGTATAAATAGGCATGGCTCACACCATGGAAATGGGGATGAAAAATTAAAAAGAGAAAACAATTAGGGAAAAAAGAAAAAAGGTAAGAGAGAAAGAGGAGGAGGAAGAAGAAGAATTTGAGAGAGAGACACACTCGATAAAAAAGTAAAGAAGAAGAAAGAAAGAAATTAAAATAGATCATCATGAGAGAGAAGAAAGGGGTTGCCCAAGTTTTTTCCTGTCGTCAACCAACCACCATGTTCACCCAACATAGTCTCCTCCATCCTCCATGGAAATTGGAACCAATTCGACCACTATACTCACCACAAACTCAATCATTCTCTTCTCTTTTTTTTCCCGAAAACCATCTCCTTCTCTCAACTAGAACCAAGCCAACAACACCGACAATAACCCTCTTCTTATCAACCACCATAACATCCACCAATGGAAGAAAAACCCAGCCGCAATAGCTCTCTAAAACACATCTAATAGCAACAAAACCCACGAAGAGAGAGAGAAGATCAATAACCAATAGAGGGAGAAGAAAATGGCAAAACTTCTCATGGCTCTCTCTCTCTCTCTCTCTCGCCTTAAGTGACATTGCAGTACATTGTTGTATAAAAAGGAAAACGGAAGGGTAGCACTCTTGACCTTCCATATGACATGCCTTAACAACATCGGCGCATGATCTCATACTTTAGTATAAGTGGTGGCACATGGATCTATGTGCTAACACTACCCTTATTGTCATCATTTTTTCAACCTAGTTCTAACAGCTTCTGTCAACCTTAGCTTCTCTCGAAGTTTAATTTTGGATTACAAAATGAAATTTTGAATAATTTTCAATGTATTATTAATTTTTATGCATATTGTTGTGCAATATTTGAAGTGTTGGGGCCCACACTATTGTGTAGCAACTCTAGAAGAATAAAGCCACCATGGATTTAGTTTTTGAGGAATAAGGTTGGAATCAAATCCCATGATGGGGTTGGGAGGATGAGTTGCAACAAGTTTGTTTGAGGCATAATTGTTTGACATCGATGTGAAATTTTATGTTGGTTGATTTTGTTTTTGACTTGTTATATTGTGTGTTAATGACTTTAATACACAAGTTTATTGTGTATTAATTGTGTATTAATGATCTTAATATTCACAAAACTACCTAGGATAAATGAATCATTAATGGATGTTGTCTTAAAGTGTTGATTGGTGGGTAATGAAATTGTTTAATACATTACATTATTATATTTAAAATGTCTTCAAAATATTTTTCCTGCAATGTTTTTCTATTTTAATGGTTTTATTATTCACAAACCTACCTAGGATAAAGGAATCGAAACTTAGTGTTATCTTAGGGTGTTGATTGGTTAGTAATAAAATTGATTATTATATATTGTATTATTGTGTTTAAAATATCTTCAAGATGTCTTTTCTCGCAATTTCATTACATATTAATAGTTTAATAATTTACTTGTTCTACCTAGTATAAATGAATTGTCACTGGCCATTGTCCTACGATATTGATCGGTGGGTAATGAATCACTTATACACTACATTATTGTATTCAAAATGTTTTCAAGATATTCTTCCTTTCAATTTATTATGTATTAATGGTTTCATTGCTCATCAATCCTACATGGAATAAATAAAATGTTATTGGATGTTGTCCTAGGATATTGATTGGTGGATAATGAAATTACTTAATACATTATTTTATTATGTCTAAAATATCTTTGAGATATTTTTTTATAAAAGAATATAGACAAAACAAATAATCCTTTAATAGTGTGGATTTTAATTTTCTATGCTCATGTTGATATATGTGAATTTATTTTCGGTTGTGATATCCTTATTTGATGTGGTGAGAAAATTTAGGCTGAATTGATGTTATTCCACATATATCTATTGAGTGTGAGTAGTGGTCTTTAGACCCATTCCCATCCATATAATCTTAAAAAGGCTAATGATTATAAATTGATTATCATTCTCTTGGGTACAACGTTCGTATCATAAAAGTGAGAATTATGTCCTATTACTAGTTTAAAATCCCAAATCACTGCCATAGATTTTAGTGGTTTCTTACAACAAACATATATATACTAGCTTAGGCTAGCACTTAGCATGTAAGTATAATAGGTATCTTTATCATTAAACAAACAAACAAACAAGACACAGCTTACTTTAAGTAAAATGTATAGATAATTGTTATCTTTCCTATTAGAAAATCAACTTTTCATTTAGAATTTCTGAAGACTAACTAGGGTTTTCTATTTACCATACAACTAGATAGCGATTTTTTTATAACCTTTTTACATATAGTTTTCCAAGATGTCCATCACAATAATTAACATGATTTAAATAAATTATGAATCAATAAAAAATTAATCTTAAAAAATTCTTAATTGATATATTTTTTAAAAATCCAAAACTTTTTATTTCATGTTAAGTTTATTTTACATCGACTTACGCTTGTTAGCGAGTTTAGATATGGTTTGGGCATGGAATCAACTAATACAACTACTTCGATGTTTATAAAAAGAAAATAAGCATTGAATGTCTAACAACGTTTTTTTTTCATGGTCAAACGTCACATACACATTTATAAGACGAAAATAGTTTGTTTCCAGGGACGTTAACATTTTCACATTTTTTTAAAAATCCATCTTTTTACCTATATAGTTCTAACCAAAAAAAAAAACATAGTTAAAGAACAAAGCTCTTATATTTTGGATAAGAAAAAAAACAGTTGGATCAGTTTAGTCATAACAACAAACATCTTTGTTGAGTTTTTTATAATTCCAATATGTACTCGAGAGCCTCGTCAAAAATCAAACCACTTTGAAAAGTTTTTATTCTGCAACAAATCAATTATGCTAGTATTGGTTACTAAGAACACCAAAACAAAGAGCTAAAATTGATACCGTCATGGAAAAAAAAGTGTATCATATAAGAAAGAAATTGAAATTAATATCCTTAAGGATAACACACAAAGACGTTTATGTTCATAAATATTCAAAATGCAATGGAGCACAAAGAACAAAGAAAATAAAAGGAGATAATTAATAAAAAAAAAACTAAGAGGTGGTAGCCATTTCACTATAATGATGTTTACTATGCTCTTTATATATTTAATTGTGGATTGAAGTAGTGATTTTTTTTTCATTTTAATTATTAATTTTTTTTTATTCCATCCTTCAATTATGACATTGGTGGCCAATTGTTTAAAATGTTTATGGAATGATGAGATTTAAACAAAAGGGACTAAAGTGAAAAAAGTGAAGAAAATAAGTGGCTTTTTAAAAACTAGTGTGAAAAGTTGATTTGAGTCCCTCATATTTTTTAACAAAAACATTTTCACTCCTTTTAGTTTTTGAAAGTTAATTTTTTGTTAAAAACTTTATTTTTCTTATTTATTTAGTCCCTAAGCTTGAGAGAAGAGAGAGTGTGTTGCTGAATTCCTATCAAGGAGAAAGAAAATGTTGGTTGACATTGATTCCGACTACAAAAGTAGTCGATTTTAATCTCAACATGGTTCTTTAAGTGACAGGAGTTCTAATGATCTGTCATGTGACCTTTATCTTGATTGAGATGGAAGATTTGGGCTCAATTGGATTTAGGTTATTCTTTATTTATAAACTGATTTGTTGCTAATTCGAGCCCATATGTGGGTTTATGTAGGTTTCTTGGATTTTTGTTATTTGTTTTTAGGTAAAAAAATGATTCAAATAGGTTTTTTGGGCAAGAATGTCGTTGGTTCAAGTTTTTGGCCGCCTGAGATGGTTAACGATCGAACCAGAGACAATGTGTTGTATGCTAGTACAAATGACACGTCGCTAACAAAAGAAAAGCTGGATAGGTGGACGATCCATCCCAATAAAAAAAATAAGAAAATGGGCAAGCGCGTGTCAGCTTAGCCATGCAGACATTTCTTTTCTATAACTTGATTTAAATAAAATCAAAGAATTTTTTAAGAGAAAATACACAAATAAAATTATTTTTTATATATTATGCTGAGAATTGTTTTTCTCTTTAACTTAAAAACAAGCTCTTTTTCAGTTTATTTTTCATGTAGTTATGCTGATCTCATGACTTGTATTGTGGGTTCGATGAGTTGACTCGGTTTTTTCTCTTTTTAAAAATATTGGTTTCATTTTTCAATTGCATCCTTGATATTAAGAACTAGCCTTATTATTATTATTATCATTTTCTATTGAGTAATCTCGTTCTCATGACTTGGGTCGCTGATTTGACATGTTTACCTATATTTATTGGATTCGTTTTTTCAAATCTTTTTTTATTTATTTTTTTACTTTTTCTCTTCAACATTTGGTTTATTGAAATTGAACTTTCTAATTTGTTTTGATTTTCTTTCTATGAATTTATCACAATCTAATGACTTAAATCATGGATTTTTAGGTTAACCAGGATTAGCATAGGTTGATCCAATATATTATTGTCTCAATACACACACACACACACACACACTATCTCAATATTTTAAAAATATGTTGTCCGATATATATCAGATTTTGAGTTCATGATTGTTTTTTAGTTAAAAAAAACATGTTAGCAATATTTTTATATTATTTATGATTAAAAGAAATGATTTGACAAATGGTGAAGTGCGGGCAAAGGAACTTGTCACACCTAAATAGTAACTAGGCAGTAGACAATGCTAGGTAAAAACCTTTTTTTTTACTTCTTGAAATAGTGGAGCTATTGCCCCTTTTTTAAAACAAATTAGCAACACCCCATAACTGTTCTGAAATTCTATTTTGACCATGAATTGGAAATGACCATGTAGAAGATAGCAATATCAAAACTAACTTAAAACATCAAGAAAAAATAACATATTAAATCAACAAGAGACAATGTAGACAAAAAAATTTGAAATCAAATCAATGCTGGAAAACTTGAAGGAAAAAAAACCGAAGAACATAGGCTTAAATTGATTCTATAACATTTGCAAGGACCGTGTACGTATACAAAAACTATTCTAGGTCGTTTCACAATGTTAGTTCCAAAACATTTTACACAGCTTCTTTCATCTCAAACCAAACTAGTTTTTGCAACATGTTGTTCGAACCTAGAGATTCCAACACATTGATTCACATAGAGTAAACAACACAACATAACACAAAGCATAACAAAAAATTATAGAACCAGATGAACTCAATCAATTATAGAACTTTCATAGTAAAGGAAAGACAGCATGTAGTTATTCAAGAGTATAAAGGCAATTACCTCTATCTCGAATGATGCTGACATTCCTTTTCTTGTTCCTGGGGGCTCTACACCATCCTTTGATGGCGAAGCATGTTTCTAATCTTTAACTCTTTTTGATCATATGTTGATCGGGTCATCAACATAGGCCTAACATGGTTGCAAATGTGTTGAAACCAACAAAAACAATATATATATTTCTTACTATTGTAGAAAAAATAGCAAAGGAAAACTTATTCTGAAAATCCATACTATGAAAAAAAAAACATAGGTGTATAAAAAAAAAAGAATATTAAAAAGGAAGGAATGAAAAATGAAAGGCACATAACTAAATGTTAGTAAATCTTAAACAACAATTGCAATAACACATAAAACATTAATGCAAATCAACCACACTAACAACAAAAATGTTCAATGTAAATAGACAGTGAACATAAATGCTAAGCAACATATAAAAAATGAAATAAAAAAGTTGTAATCATCAGTGCGAAATGAGAAGAGGACCTATTTGCATGAAAAGGATATTGCCACAACATTGAACATTTCCAGAAAGAACCAAATGCAATAGAAATCAAGCCCCAAACAATAGACAACTAAAAAAGCTATATGAATAATGGTACAGTAAAAGTTAAAGACAACAACAAACAAAGAAAAGATACAGGAATTTTAATGAGTGAAAGGGACTGTAAAAGTGAACTCTAAGTTCACAGGTTTTATTTTCCCTCGAATAAATAATTCTTCAGGAGTTTTATAAAGTCTTAAATAGACCAGAAACCTTACCTCAACTAGAAAACAAAATAAATATCCAAAATTACAAGGAAAAGAAGCGTGAAATCCAAAAATAACAAGGAAAATCATAAAAACTGCCAAAACCAGAGGCTTAGGGCAAGATTTTCAAAATCTAAAGGTCTGACAGTTGGAGTAGTGATTCTATATAACTCTATGGAGAATAGCCTCCAGAAAATACTGTAATAATTTGAGTGTGATCTAACATTTGAATCAACAGTTATGTCCCTTTTGAACCATTATTCTGGTTTAGCGCAACCAGATCTTCTTTTAAACCTAGCATGTTCCATTGATCTATAAATATATTAGTTAAGTCATCCATGTAATTTGTCTAAGGCAAATCCTCAACTAGTTATGGTAGACCTATACTTGACTACTCAAAATCATTCGTTATTGCAAGCCCACTTATATCAAATAACTAACTAGAAATACATTTGGAACACTAAAAAACTAGAAAGATGGAAAAAAAAAAAACATAGTTCAATGTCTATCAAGGTATATTATAACTATTATAACAAAAATAAGAATCCAAAATGAGCTAACCCCTACCCCTAACACCCTAAAGCATCACAATATACCTTCATAAATTCTCCCCCTATACCACAAACTCGAAAGCAACCACACCAAGGGAAAAAAAACCAAAATAAGACCAATTAATAGACCTTATAAAATTAAATAGAAAACACAAAGATATACACCAACATAAAAATAAAAAATCTCACAGCAAAGCTAAATATACAAGCATAAAAAAAGGGAGATTGTAAAAAATAAATCAAGCCACCAAAGTAATTGTTATTATTGTTTGATACAAGTGTATTGTTATGTATAAATCTGAAGTTGTTGGTGTTATGTTACTATACTAAAGTAATACAATTAGTAGAAGCATGTATGAATTGGATTGCAATTTTTCATAAAGGATGAATAAATATTTTGGGATTTATTAATATATTTATTTTTATAAAATTACTAAAGACAAATCATGATACGATTCACATGATTATTAAGGTATATCAACTTAAAGTTTTTAGTTGATAATTAAGCATGTTATGATGAAATTATGATGTTAATTAACTTAGGAATAGCCATAGATCTTAAGTTATTTTGATTATTGTATTAAGGTTTATTAAATTAATATGTTCATAAGGTACGTAGCTTAATTACAATTATTTTATAAAAGTAATGACTTGGCCCTATAAGAAAATTGTTATTTTTATGATTTAATTAGAATAAGTTAATAAATAGACATTAAAGATGGATTTTATTCTACACCTTCAGGTGTGAATAAATTTCATTATTGGTATTTTTATCTATTAGTCTTGTTATTAAATAATTAGTAAGTTTTATGCATGATGCAACCTCTACCCATAAGAATATTAAAATTTACTACTAACTTGTAGTAGTTAATTTAGATAAAGTATATGTTTTATAGCAGTAAAGTGTTTTCTTGGTTATTACAGCTTTTTCTACTATTTTTATTGATACATCTAATATTCATATATTATGTGGTGATAATTTTGCTGATTGGAAGGAAAGAATCCACTTTGCATAGGGGTGTGTGGATTTGGATTTGACCTTATATGTGAATGAACCACCTACCCTTGCGGAATCAAGCAATGCTTCGTAAAAGACTGATTATAAGTAGTGCGAGCGATATAATTGCTTAAATTTAATGCTCATAAAGTCTCGCATAAAGCAAAAGTATAGGGGTTTTATCCTTTAATGCTCTAAGGCAAGAGATTTCATGAAGGTTGTACAGGAATAATTTGTTCATTTTGATAAGGCATTGTTCAACACCTTAATGAAAAGGCTTTTAGTTATGTCATTTGACTATTTTAAAGGTGTGCGTGAGCACATTATAGAAATAAGGGACACTATTGCTTAATTAAAGTCCTTAGAGGTTGAGTTTTCTGAGTAATTCCTGCTCATTTTATTTTGAACTCTCTCCCTACAAAATATGGTATGTCTAAGATTCCTTATAGCACATGTAAGGGAAAGTAGTCAATTACTGAATTATTGACCATGCATGTTCAAGAAGAAGAGAGATCGAAACTTAAGAAACCTGAAAGTACTCATTTGGTTTCTCAAGCTAATGGAAATGTCAAGAATAGTAAAATGGCCCTTAAAGTGAAGAAACATAGAAATATGTCAATAAAGCAACATGGCAACAATAACAAATGTTTCTTCTATAAAAAATGAGGACATGTTAAGAAAGATTGCTTTAAGTATAAAAAATGGCTTATAAAAAAAAGTAAACTCGTCTCTTTAGTATGTCATGAATCTTTTTTTCATTAAGGCTCCAAGTAATAAATGGTGGATTTATTATAGTTTTACAATCCATATTGTTAATGTCATACAGGGCTTTCTAATTCTAAGGAAGTAGAAATGAAATGAAAGAGGCATTTATTCAAGAAACTGGATGCGCTCTAAAGTTGAAGTTGTGGGGACTTTAAGATTAGTTTTAAAATCTGGACTTATTTTAGATTTGGAAAATATCTTTTATGTTCTGTTATTTTCTAGATTATTGATTTCAGTTTTTAGACTCTGTAATGTTGGTCATGGATTTTTATTTGATGGAAACATTTTAGTATTTTAAAAAATATAGTTTCTATTGGTGGTGAAATATTAATTGATGGTTTATATAGAATTGATCTAAACCTTATTTTTATAGTTCAACTATTTATCAATGCATGTTGATTCTGGTTTTAAAATGAGTAATTAATGAGAATTCTTCTATATTATGGCATAGGAGATTAAGTCACCGTTGAAAGAATTAAGAGATTAGTGAATGATGGAGTTTTAAACACTCTTGATTTTACTAATTTTGGTACTTATATATATTGTATAAAGGGAAAGTAAACTAATAAGACCACTAAAGGTGCCACGAGAGACTTCGAAGTTTTAGAAATCATACATATTGATATTTATGGGCCATTTAATACATCATACTTGAATGGTCAAAGATATTTTATCTCATTTATTGATGACCGTTTTAGATTTATATATCTTTATCTCTTATTTGAAAAGACTGAAGCACTTAATTCTTTTACGACCTATAAGGTTGAGGTAGAGAAACAAAAGGAAAAGACCATAAAGATTGTAAGGTCAGATAAAGGTGAGATAAAGGTGATGAGTATTAAGGTAGGTACACAGAAACATTATAAATGTCAAGTCTATTTGTAAAGTTCCTTGAAGAAGAGGGTGTTATTGCACAATCTATAATGCCTGGCACACTATAACAAAATGTTGTAGCTAAAAGAAGGAACCGTACACTTATAAACATGATAAGGAGCATGATTAGTAATTTTGATATACCATTATCCTTGTGGAGTGAAACATTAAAGACAACTATGTATATTTTAAATAGGGTTCCATTCAAAGTTATGTCTAAGACACCATTTGAATTATGAAATGGATGGAAGCCCAATTTAAATCATACACATGTATGCGGTTGTCTTATTAAGGTAAGGATTTATAATCTTCAACTAAAAAAATTAGATCTAACAACTACCAGTGATTATTTTATTGGTTATATAGTAAACTTTAAAGGATATAGGTTTTATTATCCTTCTTATACTACAAGAATAGTAAAGGCAAGAAATGCTAAATTTCTTGAGGATCTCAATTTCAGTGGGAGTGGTTTTCCTAAGATGAGAATTTTAGGATAGGTTTTAACTGAGTTGCATAAAAATAAAAGACAATTGGCTATTGTTCAAGAAAATCATTTAAATAATTTTGAATAATAACCAATTCAAAGGCAACCAGTTCAAGAGCAACTAGTTCTTGACAAAGTAAACCCATATGAGGAGATTGAATTAAAGAGAACTTTAAGAACAAGGAGACCAAAAATTTCTAATGACTATATTGTATACCTTCAAGAGCCTAACTTTGATGTTGGACCTAAAGATGACCCAAATTAATTTTCACAAGCCATGAATTGAGAAAACTCTACTACGTGGTATAATGTCATGAAGGAAAAAATATAGTCTATATCTAAAAATCAAGTTTGGTACCTCATAGAATTACGAAAAGGATCTAAATTTGTTGGTTGTAAATAAGTTTAAAAAACCAAAAGAGATGCTTCTGGTAATATCAAATGATATAAAGTTAAACTTCTAGCTAAGAGTTATACTCAAAAGAAAGGCATAGACTACCATGAAATCTTACCTCTAATTTCTAAGAATGACTTATTTAGAATAATAATGATATTAATAGTTTATTTTGATTTAGAGCTACATTAGATGGATGTAAAAATAACATTTCAAAATGCAAATTTAGATGATGAGGTATATATGAATCATCCTAAAGGTTTTTGTGATGACATAAATAATTACTTATTTTGTAAGCTAAAGAAATCTATATATGGATTAAAACAAGCCTCCTAAAAGTGGTATATTAAATTTTACAATGTTATAGTATCATTTGGTTTTATTGATAACATTGTTGATCAATGTATATACCTTAAGGTTAGTAAGAGCAAATATATCTTTCTTGTCCTATATGTAGAAGGTACTCTACTCACAAGTAATGACTTGGGTTTGCTACATGAAATAAAGAAATTTCTTTCTCAAAACTTTGATATGAAGGATTTGGGTGAAACCTTATATGTCATTGGCATAAAGATTCACATAAACAAATCTTAAAGAACATTAGAACTGTCTCAAAAAGCCTATATTGAAAAGGTTTTGGAAAGATTCAAGATATCAAATTGTGCACCTTCAGTAGCACCTATTATCAAATGGGATAGATTCAATTAGAATCAATGCCCATAAAATACATTGGAAAAAAAAGCAAATAAGTAACATTTCATATGCATCTATAGCTGGTAGTTTGATGATGCATAAGTATGTTCACGACCTGACTTGGCATTTACAATAGGAATGTTGGGAAGGTTCTAAAGTAATCCATGAATAGACCATTGGAAAGTTGTTAAGAAAGTCATTAAATACCTACAAAGAACTAAGGATTAGAAGTTGACTTTCAGACATACTGATCACCTTGAGGATATTGGTTATTCAGACTTGGATTTTGCTGGTTGTATAGACATAGAAAAGTTTAATTTAGGATACATTTTTCTTCTTACTAAAAGAGTTGTATCTTGAAGAAGTACTAAGCAAACTATTATTGTTTTATCTACCATGGAAGAAAAATTCATTGCATGCTATGAAGCAACAACACATGTGATCTGATTAAGAAATTTCGTTTCTGGTCTTAAAGTTATCAATTTCATATCAAGACCAATAACGATATATTGTGATAATTCAACTATAGTTTTCTTCTCTAAGAATAATAAGAGTGAAAGTCAAAACAAGCATATCGACATAAAATATCTCATTGTGAGAGAGAAAGTAAAGGAACATAAAATGCTCATTAAGCATATTAGCACTAGGCTAATGATTGTGGATCCCATGACTAAAGTATTTTTAGCAAAACAATATAGAGATCATGTGCATTAGATAGGTCTAGCTAACTCAATTGATGTTTGACTTTATTTTTATTTTTAGTTGATTGTCTAGACATTTTTATGTTATTATTAGAGACTAAAATGATGTTTTGTGCACATAAAGTATTGTTTTCTATATCTATAGGGATATATAAAGTTAGACGACCCAAATGAATTATTGGAAGTTTATTTATAAAGTTTATTTGCTCATTAAGTATTTTTTTTTAAAAAAAAAGATGTAATATATTGTAATACGTGAAAGAAACTACTTGATTATACAGTGTGATTGCTATGACTCATATGTTGTATTCTTGATTTAAATGTGAGTGGATATTCTGAACTCTATAAAGATATTGTTACTTTTCATGTGGTGCAATGAGCCAAATGGAAAAATATTAGAAAAATATCGAGCCTATTAGACTTTAGTAGTAGGCCAAACATATCCATGGTGGATGAAAGTGTAAAAGTTAGGTTATATATAAAAGGGTTGATAGTCTAGCCAAAAAGATATTAATTAAAAATCCTATGTTTTTAATCTATATAAAGGAACCCTAAAGTTTAAGTTACTTAGCAATGCTTTGATTTTTTTTATTTTTTATTTTGATAAATATCAGTTATGAATAGCAGTTTTGTAATAATTTCGATGAAGAACAGTTCCTTAATAATGCCTCTTTGAGATATTTTTGAAACATCATGCACAACGAAAGCTTCATCATGGTGTAAAGACTAAGTGTTGGGCAAGAGGTAGCCAGCAATAATGGTGGTATTATTACCAGAGAATATACTGACATGAAAAGTTTTGAATTTTTTTAACTTACTTTTGCTGATTTACCTGCCACGTATATCTCGTTCTTTATGCCTGCTCTTTCTAAAGGCCATTTTAGTATTTTCAAAACCAAACTCCAATCTATTTTTTTGTTACTGAAAAAAAAATTTAGAAGTTTTCAAAGGTTATTTTTATTTTAGCAGTCATTGCGTTACTACACATATCAATTAAAAATATTGCAGAGAATTTTATTTTTGTTTTGAGATTTTTATTTTTATTTTTAGAATTAATCAATCAGTTTTACTGACTATTACGAACCGATTAACAAATTAAATTACAAATAACATAGTTTAATTATATCACGCTTCAAAATCATAATATTTATTAAATGTTATTATTTCAAGAGACATAAATATCTCAACGCACTTATAAATAACAATATTTAATAAATATTATAATTATAAAACACTACATGACATTGTCAAACTTGTGTTATTTCCCTAAAATATTTTGCTTGCATGTGAATTCCCTAACTGTTTTTAATTTATGTGCTAATTTTCAAATTTGTGCCTTCTTTTCGGGGCATCATGGCCGTGTTCAGTCACCGCATGCGCATAAAAAGAGTTTGATTTGATAAGACAAACTTTAGCTGAAGATACAGTGAATGAATTGCCAGCTTATGATTGCAGCTCTGGACGCACGAATGTCCCATCAAAAGCATGGAATCCTATGGATTTAGGAAATTTGTTACTAAGGATGCGTGCCTAAGATTCATTAATCGGAACAAATATGATTATGAGTTTTGAGTTTTGTGGTTACTTATATAATAGTTATTGGAGATTTATATGGTTGTTAATTTTAGAGCTCGTAGAATTAATCGAGATACGCACAAGCTGGCCCGAACATCCACGTTAAATTAAAAAAAAAAATAGACTAAATAGACAGCTGTAAATGGCGTATGGTCTACTTGAAATGTTCTTAGATTCATATATCTGCAGCTAATTTATCGCAGCAGTAGTATTTTCCTGCTTCATTACCCTCGAAGTCATTTGGGCAAAAAAACAAAAAAAAAAGCATCCACCAGAGTTTAACTGGATGTTTATAGTTCATATACCTCCGGTGATATGCCCGCCCTGCTTAGGATGCCGGTGCTCTTTTCCATGCCTTCGGGTTTTAAATGACACTGAAGAAAGCCCAGTTAGGTTATAAGCAGAGGCGCAGACTGCAGACCCTATCGTCAAAAGAATTTTCCTCCTTTTTGTTATTCAAACATAGTAAGTCAATTATTTCTGATTTAATCCACCCCCTCTCTATCCATTTATCATTATCTCTTTCTTTTTTTAATGTTTTGTAGAATAAGAGTAATTATATTTTTGACATAATAAATCAAAACAATTTAGGAATATAAAAAAATTCAAGTTTTTTAAAAAACATAGTTTCATTCTCAAACAAGTTAAAAAGCTTTAACTAATGATACCTTGGAGCCTAAAAGCCCCTTGGCAACAACACCCTTTCCCAGATATCAGTACCAGCTTCTCCTGAGCATTGCTAAAAGAAATGCCAAGCATTAAACCGATGGCTAAATTGCAGGCACAACATTAACGGAGATGTCTAACAGGTCATATACGTGGCAGTTATGAAAACATATCCACATGTAACAATGAACCACAACTAGAGTTTTACTTAGCCATTTGTTTATAAAAAAAATTAAAATTTTTAGCTTTTTTAATTTTAAATTAAATTTTATACATTGATATCAAATTAAATTTTAAAAAATAAAAAATATTATTTTAATATATTTTCAAATAAAAAATATTTTGAAAAACAATATCAACAAAAAAAAAAAAAAAAACAAAAACTGTGATGCTGTCAAGCATAAAGTAACGTTGATGAAGCTTTCATCAAGTCCACAAATCCCTGATCATTACTTTCAATGGTCATTGGCAAGTTTTTAACTAGTA